>Ga0207415_1000015_pt1 | contig 235602 bp, 199 predicted proteins | sample Passage237A_FD_187369 | JGI IMG/M metagenome (GOLD analysis project Ga0207415, IMG submission 187369) | Cellulose adapted compost microbial communities from Newby Island Compost Facility, Milpitas, CA, USA - Passage2 37A (SPAdes) (version 3) ... | reverse complement strand
CTACTTCCCCAATCACTTGTATTTTAAAGGCCAAACTATAGTCCCGCTGTGTGCGCTTTTTCTTAATCCGTGTCTCTGTTTTCATTAATAAGTTGTTTTAAGTGGCAACCTATTTCAGGACGGGGCATAGCCAATAAAAAAAGGACTCCAAGAGTCCTTTTTCTTTTTAATTATTTTTCTTTGTTATACATTCTCGGCAACTACCTCGTTTACTTCCGGTATCATCCTTTTCATTAGGTTTTCAATACCAGATTTTAATGTAACTGTTGAAGAAGGACAGCCACTGCACGAACCCTGCAATTCTACAGTTACGATACCTTTTTCCTCATCCCAGGTCTTAAAGTTTATGGCTCCGCCATCCTGCTCTACAGCCGGACGTATATATTCGTCCAGAAGGACCTTTATTTTTTGCACAATCTCCGGATCGTCGGATGAGATGGTGTCTACTTTTACGGCTTCAATAAATAAAGGCTTTCCTTCTTCCAGATATCCCTTTATCAGTGCCCGGATCATAGGTGCAACTTCTTCCCATGAAATGCTTTCGTCTTTGGTAACGGTGATAAAGTTGGCAGTTACGAATACTCTCTTTACAAAATTAAACTTAAAAAGATCCTGAGCCAGAGGACAATTGAAAGCGCTTTTTGCATCCGGAAAATCGACCGTACCTTCTTGCAGAAAAATCTGATTGGTAACAAACTTTAGAGAATTTGGATTTGGATTGCTCTCTGTATATATCTCAATGTATTTTTTCTCCATATGAATTATAACGATTATGGGTTGCTTATAATTCAAATTTACAAAATCGTGGAGATATAGCCCCGTTTTATTTATGAATTGAAGAACTTAAAAGCCCGGGATCCGGAGAAAACACCAGAAAGGATTGACGACTTATTCAGGCTTCGGTTTTTCCGGAAGCAACAATAACTGCTACTGCTGCATCGCTGGCAACATTGACGAGGGTTCGACACATATCCAGCAGGCGGTCCGGAGCCAGAATCAGAGCGATACCTTCTAATGGAATACCTACAGATTTTAATACAATTACAAGCATTACCATACCTGCTCCGGGCACACCGGCACTGCCGAGAGAAGCCAGAAGGGCAGTGAGCAAAATGGTAAACTGGTCAGCGATGCTCAGGTCGATATTAAAAATCTGAGCGATGAATACTGCTGCTATACACTGATAAAGACTGGTTCCATCCATATTAATGGTTGCACCCATGGGAAGCACAAATCCGGATATTTTTTCCGGTATTCCGAGGTTCTTTTCGACGACCTGCATGGTTACGGGAAGGGTAGCGGAACTTGAGCTTGTGCTGAATGCAAGCAGCATGGCCGGCCGTAATCCTTTGAAGAATTTCCAGTAGGAAAACTTGCCAAACAGCTGCATAAGTAACGGATAAACCACAAAAAGCATAATAGCCAACCCGGCAATGACGGCCAGTGAATACCAGAGTACACCTAAAAGGAGATCAGCGTCTCTGGTTTCTATAACAAGACTTGAGATCAGACCGAATACACCGAAAGGAGCGAGCACCATAATCATATCAATTAGCTTGATAATGGTTTCATTGAGGCCTTCAAAAAACGCTATGACAGGCTGTGCTTTAGCAGCAGGAATTTTTAACAGAGCAATACCGATAAGTAATGCAAAGAATACAATCTGCAGCATATTCGTATTTTCGGAAGCGGCCCCTACGATATTTTTGGGTACAATATCGATAAGTGGCTGTAAGGGTTGCTTGCCCGATTCTATATTTTCAGCTCTCTGTATTTCGGAAGCAGCCTTCTCCTGTAATGTAGCTTCAAGCTTCTGACGGGTCTCGGCGGAAATACGTTTTCCGGGTTTTATTATATTAGACAAGGCTAATCCGAGGAGAATGGCAAGGCAGGTAGTAAGAAGAAACAATCCTGCTGTCTTCAGTCCCATGTCAGAGAATTTGCTTATATCTCCCAGCTGGGCAATACCACTTATCAGGGATACTAATACCAGAGGCATGGCAATCATCAATAAAAGATTGATAAAGATTGTGCCTGCCGGTTTGATATAAAGCACAGTTATTTCCGGGTTAATACCAAGCTTCTGGGATAGAAAGCCCCAGATAAGTCCTGCGATTATGCCGAGAATGATCCTGGTATGGAGTGGAATACTTTTCAAGCTATAGTTTTACAAATTTGTTTCGCAGGTAAAAATCGGTAATTACCAGAGCAGCCATGGCATCTACTATCGGAACAGCTCTTGACACAACACAGGGATCGTGACGACCCTTGCCAGAAACAGTGACGTTGTTTCCGTGGATATCAATACTGTCCTGATCCATCATAAGTGTGGCAACGGGTTTAAAAGCTACCCGGAAATATATATCTTCTCCATTGGATATACCACCCTGAATGCCGCCGGAATAGTTGGTTCTGGTTTTCACCTTGCCATTTTCAACATAAAATTCATCATTATGTTGAGAGCCATATTTTTCTACTCCTTCAAAACCGCTGCCGTATTCGAAGCCTTTTACAGCATTGATACTAAGCATGGCTTTCCCGAGCTCAGCATGCAGTTTGTCAAAAACAGGCTCGCCAAGTCCGGCAGGAACTCCTTTTATTACGCAACTGACCACACCACCGACTGTATCCCGGTTTTTTCTTGTTTCGTCAATAAAAGCAATCATTTCTTCTGCTACATCATTATCAGGGCAGCGAACTATATTATCCTCAATTTTTGATAAATCAAGCTCCTGATAGCTTTTATTCAGTTTTACAGGTCCGGCCTGCGATACATAAGAAAAGATTTCAATACCCAGCTGTTTCAGAATCTGCATGGCAATTGCTCCGGCCGCCACTCTGGCGAGGGTTTCTCTTGCAGAGCTTCTGCCACCGCCCCGGTAATCTCTTACTCCATATTTTTGATGATAGGTATAATCGGCGTGTGAAGGGCGAAACTTCTCAGCAATATGCGAGTAGTCTTTACTTCGTGCATCTGCGTTATATACGACCAGGCATATGGGGGTACCGGTAGAGAGTCCCTCAAATACTCCCGACAGGATTCTGACTTCATCGGCTTCCTGTCTCTGGGTAGTGATTTTAGACTGGCCGGGTCTTCTCCGGTCAAGCTGTTCCTGTATATACTCCTCGTTTATAGCTATTCCGGCAGGACAACCATCCAACACTACCCCCACACCTGTACCATGAGACTCTCCAAAGGTAGTTATCCTGAATATTTTTCCGTATGTATTACTCATTTTCTGATAATCAAAATCACTGTTACTGCGAACATAAATAAAATTACAAGATTTATGAATAATTTCAACATATTGTCTGCCTGAAGTGAGCGCAGTTTATTGCTTTCGTTATCGATTTTTTTGTAAAAGGGGTCGTTCTTGTAGCTGGATTTTTCGCTCTGATTGTTGCCGGTAACTATAATTTTTTTTGAAGGCCATAAAGTGTCTGGCTGATGAGCAGACGTATTGAAATAGGGCCAGTATACAAGATCCCGTATTGCAATGCTGCCACTTCTGTACGGAACAATATAGAAAGAATATGAATATCCGTTTTTTACTTTTTTGTGCTTATGGATCGGAAGAACTTTAGCAATATCATTATTCCTTATAACCGGGACAGAATTAAACAAGTTATTAACATTGCCCTGAATAATAAATTCATACACAATACTTCTGTTGGGTTCGGTTTTTTCCGTACTTATTTTCTCTGAGAGGCTGAATATACCAGGAGTAAGGTTCTCCCAGGCTGTTTCCTGATTAATGATGTTTATTGAGACCGGATTACTATTGGCTGTAAGGATGAAGTCTTCCCGTTCTGTGAGACCGGCAGACTTTCGCTTGGAATATGTGAGAAGTGAAAAAGAAGCCGGTCCAAGTTTAATATCGGATGTGCCGATTGGGGCAATAAGAGCATCCAGAAGCAGATATCTTGTGATGAATGAATTGTTTTCAGTGAGTGTGTCGATAGTGATGGAGCCGAAGTTAATAATTTCATTTACGGAATTTTCCGGGATAAAAGCTTTCTTTATTCTGCTTAGCTGTTCTGACACATCTATAAAGTTAAACTCGGCATCTCCGGTTCGTTGTATGTGCAGATATACTCGTAAGGATATAGTCTCGCCGGGATATACTTCGCGTGATGAGACATCCGTTATCAGTCTGGCCTCAATATTATCAGGAAGGAAGGCTTCATCCCGTTCAGATGTAACAATGGCAGAAAGACTGTCCCTGATCTGTGTCGAAGAGACTTTAATAACAGTGCTTTGCTTGTAGCTGAATGTATGATCGTCAACAAGTATTGAAAAAGGGGCAAGGTAGAAGGTGCCGGCTTTCCTTGGACGGTAGTGCTGATATATTATAATAAGTGAATCCTCACGACTATAAATTGTCTGTTTTTTAGAGAAATCGGCAATCTCGGGAAAGTTTCCTATTCGTACCTTCTTCTGAAAAGGAATGGTAAGTGAGATTATGAATTCCTGATTAATGCCAAGTACAGCGGGTTCTGGTTCTATTTTTATTTGTTGACTGAATAAAAATAAAGGAGATAGAAATGTAATGAATAATAAGAAAAAGTATTTTTTTATAAAGCTGTCCTTACTGATGATCATTAGTGAAATCGATAAAGTCCGACGAAGGTCGTGTTAATATTCTGTTAAATATTAAGTTTGCTCAAAACAATTTACCTTGATTGGGCGTAATATTGTGTAGAGTTTAGTTTGCAATATTGATGTAAGCTATCGTTTTGTTTTAAATTATAAATAATTTATTCTATTTCTGTATGCTTGAATATGTAAAAACAATTCTGCACAAAGTGAGTTTTGATCCTTATCTTTTTGAGAAAGAATTGCGGAAAAGTATGCAACATCTTATTTCGGATGAGCTGACAGAGTTGCAGTCATGGTGCTACAGTCATTTTGGTGATGTGTACATGCCTATTCTGAATAGTGTATTTGTTGCCTCAAATTAATCAGCATCATCGATATAGCGTATCGTCCGTTTAAGCCCTTCAAAACCGGCTCTTTTTACGGCAGATCCCTTAAAGAGATCATTAAATGCTTCTTTAGTGATCTCTTTGAGATCTTCGTCTCTTATATTTTTTAATTCTTCATTCGGTTTGAAATCCATTTCATTGGTGGGGCCGGAAAATCTGTTCCACGGACAAACTTCCTGGCATATATCGCAGCCAAAAGTCCAATTGGATAGTTGATCTTTAAATTCTTCAGGGATTTTATCTTTCAGCTCAATAGTAAGGTATGAGATACATCGGCTGCCATCGATCTGATATGGAGCAAAAAGGGCCTCAGTCGGACAGGCGTCGAGACATCTGGTACAGGTTCCGCAATAATCTTTAATCGGACCATCATAGGTTAGTTCGATATCGCAGATGATCTCACCGATGAAAAAATAACTGCCGGCTCGGGGATGTATAAGATTAGTATGCTTTCCTATCCAGCCGGCTCCGCTTTTTTTTGCCCATACTTTGTCCATGACAGGTGCAGAGTCTGTAAATACTCTTCCGTTTATCTCACCTATGTTTTCCTGCATGTAGCCAAGCAGACTTTTGAGCTTGTCTTTTAATACAAAATGGTAGTCTTTACCATAAGCATAGCGGGATATTTTATATTGACTTAAGCGAAGTTCCTGCTCCGGATAATAATTTAATAATACAGTGATAACTGAGCGTGCTCCTTCCATAAGCTGTCTCGGATCCAGCCGCTTGTCAAAGTGATTGTTCATCCATGCCATTTGTCCGTTATAGTTTCGGTTAAGCCAGGATTCAAGCCGGGGTGCTTCTTCTTCCAGAAAGTCGGCTCTGGAAATACCACAAAACATAAAACCCAGTTCATGAGCCTTGTTTTTGATGAGCTGACTGTTTGTATCGTTCCGGGAATGCACGGGAATAAGTTTATTCGAAAAGATTGCGCATACGGGCAGAAGGGATAATGTTGAGATGGCGGTATGCCAGTTCGGTAGCTTCCCGGCCTCTGGAGGTACGCTTGATATAACCTTCCTGAATAAGGAAAGGTTCGTATACTTCTTCAATTGTTTCCGCTTCTTCACCGCAGGCAGTGGCAATGGTGGATATGCCTACCGGTCCGCCTTTGAATTTTTCGATTATGGTGAGGAGAATACGGTTGTCCATTTCATCGAGACCATTTTCATCAACATTTAATGCACTGAGAGCTATTTTTGCAATCGACAGATTAATCTTGCCATCGCCTTTTACCTGTGCAAAATCCCTGGTGCGCCTCAGAAGATTGTTGGCAATCCTGGGAGTGCCACGTGAGCGCCGGGCTATTTCATAGGCAGCATTTTCGTCAATAGGAGTATTGAGTATGGAGCATGAGCGTTGTATGATTGTTGAAAGTAACTTGGCATCGTAGTATTCCAGACGAGCATTGATACCGAAGCGTGCACGCAGGGGGGAAGTCAGCAGACCTGCTCTGGTAGTAGCTCCGATGAGCGTAAATGGATTGAGACCAATCTGCACAGTACGGGCATTGGGGCCAGAGTCCAGCATGATATCAATACGGAAATCCTCCATTGCGGAATACAGGTACTCTTCAACAACGGGGTTAAGGCGATGAATTTCGTCAATGAACAATACATCATGCGACTCAAGATTGGTCAGAATACCAGCCAGATCGCTTGGCTTCTCCATTACGGGACCCGAAGTTATCTTAATTCCGGCTCTGAGTTCATTGGCGATAATATTCGAAAGGGTTGTTTTTCCCAGTCCGGGAGGGCCGTGCAAAAGAACATGGTCCAATGCCTCACCTCTTTTTACAGCTGCCTGGACAAAGATTTTCAGATTCTCAAGTATTTGTTCCTGACCGGAAAAATCATCAAAGCTCAGTGGCCGCAATGCTTTTTCTATTTCCTTTTCGGCTGGGCTGAGATTTTCATTATCTGGCTTTAAATAATCTTCTCGCATCGGAAGGCAAAGATTTCTTCTAAATTACTACTTTCTGCTGAAAGTATCATTGTGAAGTTTTAACTTTGGTCAAATTTTCGCTGGAATGATGAGCGCTAGTAACGGCAGTTGGTTTACGGATTGGTTTGATTCTCCCTACTATCATATTTTGTATCAGGACCGGGATAAGCAAGAAGCAGAATTTTTCATGGACAGGCTTGCAATGCATCTGCAAATGGATCAGAATGATCAGATTCTGGATCTGCCATGCGGGAAAGGCAGACATGCGATATACCTGAACAGAAAAGGGTTTGACGTGACGGGAGCGGATCTGAGCGAAAATAGTATAAGAGAAGCATCAGCAGCTGCCAATGATCGGTTGCGGTTTATAGTCCATGATATGAGGGAGCCTCTTGTAACAGGGCCATTTGATTATATTCTCAATCTGTTTACCAGTTTCGGGTATTTTAATGAAGAAGAAAATCAGAAGGTTTTGTGCAATCTGAAAAAGGGGTTAAAGCCTGGAGGCATGCTTGTAATTGATTTTATGAATACAACCCGTGTACTGGATATGCTGGTGGAACATGAAGTAAAATCAATAGAAGGAATAGACTTTAGAATCAGGCGTTTTGTTCGGGAGGGTATTATTGTGAAGGAAATCTGTTTTGAGGATAACGGACAGCCCTACTTTTTTGAGGAGCAGGTACGGGCATTACGACAGGAAGATTTTGAACGCTATTTTAACCGGGCTGAGTTGTCTGTAGAGGCAATGTTCGGGAATTACGATCTGCTGCCGTATGATTGCACCACATCTGAACGAATGATCTTTATTCTGCAATAACGGATAGTTTGACTTATAAGGTTTTAAAAATATATGCTGGTTAATTTTCTGATACTTTTTGTTGTAACGATGCTCGCAGGGCTTTCCGTTTTTCTTGTGAAGGATCTTAATATGAAACGGTTTAAAGTGCTGCTTGCTTTTAGCGGGTCCTATCTTTTTTCGCTTACAGTAATTCATATTCTGCCGGAAGCAGTGCACGAGTCACATAATTTCACGTTAACCGGAATTTTTGTTCTGATTGGCTTCTTTGTTCAGCTGGTGCTTGAGTTTTTTACTGAGGGAGTTGAGCATGGTCATATTCACTTACATGATCATACTCCTGATAGCAGCATTCCTATGGCTATGTTTGGTGGTTTGTGTCTGCATGCTTTTCTGGAAGGAATGCTGCTTTATCATCCTTCATCGTTTCATGAAGGCGAGGAAGTCGGAAATCTGCTTTTCGGATTGATCCTTCATAAAATTCCGGAGGCATTTGCACTTATGTCAATATTAGTGCTTGGTATGAAACAGCGCACTACAGGCTTTATACTTCTCGTTCTCTTTTCACTTGCTTCACCTCTGGGGTTACTGGCAAGTACATTCTTTTTCAACCTTGAAGGTGTACCGGAGGAATATTTCAGTTATGTATTTGCCCTGATCGCGGGTAATTTCCTGTATATATCAACGACTATCTTTTTCGAATCCAGTCCCAATCATACCTTTAAGGCAAATCGTCTGCTGGCTTCAGTAGTTGGTGCGGTAAGTGCGGTGGTGGCTGATTATGTATTATAACTCTGATGGAGGTAAGGAAAGGATAATTCTTTATAAATTGTCTCAATTTTGTAACTAAGTAATGCCGTGAGTAAGAGACTTATATTTACAGTGACTACAGGGCGGAGCGGGACAATGTTTCTGGCTTCCATTCTCAGATTGTTGAGAGGGAATGACTGTTTTCATGAGCCGGGTAATTTATTCAATCGGTACTTCAGAGAGGCCTTATATAATCAGAAGATGGCCAGGAAATTCTGGCAGGATCGCAAACTGCCGGAAATTGAATCTTATCCTCATAATGTTTATATTGAAACGAGCCACCTTTTTTGTAAAGGTTTTTTTGAGCCGTTGCTGGATCTTGGCTATGTGCCGGATCTTATTTTATTGAGCCGGAATAAGAGGGAAGTAGCACAGAGTCTTTTGAAGCTAAGAACAATTCCCGGACGAACTCCTGCCGGAATTGAATCTTATCTGAGTCCGGATGATCCCGGAGTACTGAAACTCCCGGATTATCAATCTATGTCAGATTATCAATTGTGCTACTGGTATTGCCTTGAAATACAGAGGCGCCAGTATGAATATGGGACCAGGATTACTGCACTGGGTGGACGTATTGTTCCGATATCATTTGATGATCTGATCAATATTCAATATTCCCTCCCTTATCTGCAACAATCATTGCAGCTTCAATCGTTATCTGTATCTGGCAGGATAAAGTTTCTTTACAAAATCATCCGGCCACAGAAGCTAAATGACAAAAAGGATCAGAAGTCCGATCTGGAGTCAGCTAGCTTCAATTTCCAGGAGGAAGAGCGCCAACTAATAAAATATCTTTCTGAATACAATGATTTAAAGTTTATTGATTATATCTAACGGCTCCTTCTGATTTCTTCCAGAATTTTATCTCCGCCACTTGCCAGGACTATTTCTGCCAGTTCTAGCCCAAGCTCTTCGGGATACTCTATGGAACCAGAGAGCTGTTTTCTGATGAGCTCTGATCCATCCAGGCTGATTATACCTGCATGCATAGAAAGTGAATTGCCGGATACACCGGCGATCCCAAAGGATGGAATGCTGCAACCACCTTCAAGCCTGCGGAGATAGGCCCGCTCACACTTCAGAGCGACTTCTGTTTCAGGATGATTAACTGCTTTTCGTATGGTCTCCTTTTTCTGATCATTGAGATGTGAAGATATTTCTACAGCCACACTTCCCTGCCCTACCGGAGGAGTAAATACATCCAAAGGTAGCTCTTCAACGATATATGAATCCAGATTCATCCGGTGTACGCCGGCATAGGCCAGTATCATTGCCTCAAACTGTTTTTCTTCCATTTTCTGGAAACGTGTTTGCAGGTTACCTCTGGCTTCCCGCATTTCTGCATCCGGATAATAATGCTGAAGAATTGCTCTGCGTCTGGTTGAAGAAGTCCCGATTATCTTTTTCCCATTTTTTGAAATTGAGTAGTTTTTGTCAAAAGAAACCAGTACATCATTGGGCTTTTCTCGTTCACAGAAGGCAATGATCTCCAATCCTTCGGGAAGATGGCTCTGGACATCTTTGGCGCTGTGTACCGCTATATCAATTGTGCCATTCAGTAACTGGTTTTCGATTTCCTCAGTAAAAAGACCTTTACTCCCGATTTTTGAGAACGGAATGGATAATAGTTGATCTCCTTTGGTCTCGATAACAACAATAGTTGTTTCGATACCAGCCTGATTCAATCTTTCGGCTACATTATTGGCCTGCCACAGTGCCAGTTTGCTTCCCCTGGTTCCGATATTAATCATTGTAAATTCTGATTTTAATTAGTTAGATCGTTTGGAAATTTCTGCTTATTTGATCATCAAGCTGATTGATAGTGAAATATCCAGAAACGTGATTTTGGGATTGGCATTTCGCTCAATATGATAATATGCTTCATTTAGCTTTCGTGAGATATACTCGATCTTTTCCCGATTAAGAACTTTGGAGAAATTGACGATAAATCCGCGCTCATCATCCTGCAGCCGCAACAGCTCTTCACCGCCATGTCCGAATATAAGTGTCTCTCTGAGCATGTTAAGCCCGTATTGGAAATAATTTTTCTGACCTTCGCGACCGATCTTGGCAAATTCTTCTGACCACTGAACCAGTGCTCCAAGATCTCTTTTATAACAAAGGCGCATCCAGTCACGAAACATATCTCCGTTACTAACCTCTGCTTCATGAACAAGCCGGTATGCTTCGTTCAGGTTGCCATCAGCAAGGTAGGCAATTTGTCTGGCCCGCTCAGCATCAATGTTTCTGGAGCTGAGCTCTGTTATTATTTCCTCATCGCCGAATGACGGAATCCGGATCATCTGTGTCCTGGAAAGAATCGTGGTAATTATCTTTTCAGGGTCTTGTGTGACCAGTAAAAAAATAGTTTTGGCGGGTGGTTCTTCCAGAATTTTCAGCAGCGCGTTGGCTGAGGATGCATTCATCATTTCCGGTAACCATAGAATCAGTACTTTATACTCTCCTTCAAAACTTTTCATGCTCAGGGTTCTGATGATGCTTCGGCTTTCTTCTACAGAAATACTGAGCTGCTTGTTTTCGGCGCCGAAGAAATTACCCCATTCCTGAGGTGATGCATATGGATTGATCTGGATAAAGGAGCGCCATTCTTTCATGAATGCTGCGCTGTTGGCATCTTTAGTTCTGTTTTTGGTTGTTGCAGTAGGAACAACGAAGTGCAGGTCGGGGAAAATGAATTTGCCATTTTTTTGACAGGCAGCACATTCGCCACAGGCATCATCTGTTTGTTTGTCCGTACAATTGATGTACGTAGCGTAAGCCAGCGCCATAGCCAGATTAGCAGAGCCTGCTGGACCGAAAAACAGCTGGGCATGTGCCATGTGATTAGTCTTTACAGAATTGAGCAGAATGTTTTTCTGTTCTGTAAGTCCCGGGATCTGTTTAAACAACATTGATGCTACTTCAGGATGATAAGTTATAAATTTACCAGATGATTTTTATTGTTTCAACTCTATTGTCCTTTATTCACAAATTCCTCAAAAATATGAGAAAGAATAGCCCTGTCCGTTTCAGTAAAAACTCTGTTACGGCGTGCCATGGCTTTTTCGGCGATCTCAAAGGCTTTTTCCATATGAAAGATCTCAAAGCCCTGAGCTCCGCCCCAGGCATAGGAAGGAATATGTTTAGGTGGAAAACCATGGCCGAATACATTGCTGCATACACCAATCACAGTGCCGGTGTTGAGCATACTGTTAATTGACGTTTTGGAGTGGTCCCCCATCATTGTTCCGCAAAACTGCAATCCGGTATTTTCATATTCACCGGTTGACATATTGTAGAGCCTGACTGTACTATAATTATTCTTCATATTGGACGTATTGGTATCAGCCCCGAGGTTGCACCACTCGCCGATTACAGTGTTGCCGATGAATCCTTCATGGCCTTTATTGCTAAATCCGAATAGCACTGAATTGCTGATCTCACCACCGACTTTTGAAAATGGTCCGATCGTGGTATCTCCCCGCATTTTTCCGCCCATATTGATAGTGGAACCTTCGCAGAGAGCAAATGGCCCCCTGATAATGCTTCCTTCCTGTATCTCGGTATTTGCTCCGATATATATGGGGCCGCCTTCTGCATTTAGGACAGCTGCTTTGATTTTTGCTCCCGGTTCGATAAATACTTGTTCAGGATTGTACACGCTTGTGTGCGGATCGTTTACCGGGGCACTTGTACGACCCTGGCGGATTAGCTCAAAGTCATTGCGTATCTGGTTGCCGTTCTCAAGAAAGATATCCCATGGCCGGCGAATAATGCTGAGTGTCCCGGAATAGATGATTTTCCGGGCAGTAGAACTTTGACTGCCTGCTATAAACAGGTCATCGTAAAAAAGGGCCTGGTTATTTTCAAGGTGTAAAATTGTCTCGGTCAATTCCTGTGTGGGGCATACTGCCCCATTGATATAGAGTGTACCGGGTTCCGGAGATTTCAGATACCTGGCAGTCAGGTACGGAGCTGTATCGTAGTATTGGTCCTGATTCAGGTATTGTGCCCATTTTTCGGCAATCGTCAATATGCCCACGCGAATAGCGGCTACCGGTCTGGTAAGTGTAAAGGGCATCAGGTTGGGTCTGATAGCGGGATCGTCAAAAAGTGTGTAACTCATAGGCTGAAAATAAAAAAGTCTCCGCGGTTTTCCCACAGAGACTCCATTTTTTAAAAATACGAATTCGTATTCGCTTATTATTTCTTATAACGCTTGTTGAACTTCTCAACTCTACCAGCGGTGTCAACAAATACTTTCTGACCTGTATAGAAAGGATGAGAAGCAGAACTCATCTCCACTTTAATTACAGGATACGTTTTTCCATCTTCCCACTCAACGGTTTCACTTGGAACCATTGTAGACTTAGTAAGGAATTTAAAATCACTGGTAGTATCATGAAATACTACAGGCTGGTAGTTTGGATGAATATCTTTTTTCATTTTCAATATGCTCTTTAATACCCAAAAAGGTCTGCAAAGGTAATATATGTATGTTCATTATGCAAACAATGCTAGGTGTTTTTGCTAGTAATATTATCATTTGTTCAGAATATGAACATTTTAGTTAATCAGGAACTTAATTTGAAGACTGATAGTGTCTGTATTTTTGTCAATCGCTATGGGGCTATACATTTCAGAATGATTTTGGTTATATTAGCACTTTACAAAAGAAGCTCAAGATGGTAGCAGAGAAAAACCGGATTCTGGACAAAAAGCAGGTTCTGCAGATTGTTAAGCGCATTGCTTTTCAGATTTACGAAAATAATTATAAAGCAAAAGAAATAATTATAGCGGGAATATTTGATAAAGGGTACCGGTTTGCCGAGTTGCTTGCTGTCGAGCTTGGGCAGTTTAAGGATGTACAGGTTCGTTCAATCAGAATAGAATTGAATAAGGTTGCCAAAACCCAGCCTGAGGTTAGCCTGGATGTCAATTTGTCCGAATTGAAAGGAAAGACAGTGATTCTGACGGATGATGTGCTGAATACCGGCAGGGCAATGATTTTTTCCTTACAACCATTCCTATCGATTCCGCTGGCAAAATTACAGACAGCTGTAATTGTTGACAGGGGACATAAGCTTTTTCCCGTATCACCGGATTATGTCGGATACTCTCTGGCCACAACGCTCAAAGAGCATGTAGAAGTTTGTTTTGATGAAAAAGACTTTGGGGTATACCTGCATTAGAAAGTCTGTTTAAAACTTTCAGATGAACTATTTTTATTATTCAGAGAGATTGCCGGCTAATTGCTCAAAGAGTTCCAGAAATCGCTTTTCGTAATGAGCCATTGTAAAGTTTGCTTCTACAGCTTTCCGGGCGGAGATACCTATATGTTGGGTCTGCTCAGGATTTTTCAGGAGGTAACTTATATACATTGCAAGAGCTGCAATATCTCCGCTGTCAAATAAAAAGCCATTTTGGCCATGATCAATTACATCCGGAGCTCCCGTATTGCGGGAAGCAATAACGGGTACGCCGCAAGCCATAGCTTCCAGTAGCACAAGCCCAAAAGCTTCCTGCACAGAAGGAAGTACAAACAAGTCGGCTTGCCAGTATAATTCTCTTAATTTCTCGGCAGACTGAAGGGGTATATGTCGTATGGAGCTGTTTCTCCGAAGCCAGGGTTTTATTTCATCATGGATATTACCGCAAAGCCAAAGCTCTGTCTGATCGGTAGCAATACGATCATAGGCTTCAATCAGGTGGTGAGTACCTTTCAGGAACTGGAGCCGTCCCGCATAGAGAATGATAAATTTGCCATTGGATTTTTTTTCTGCAGGAAAAAAAAATGAAGCATCGATTCCCGGCAACGTAATCCGGATTTTTTCAGCCCTAATGCCATGTTTCAGGAAGGAAGAAGCGGCATAGGTGGATAGTACATTGATGTATGTGGCTAACTCATATTCCCTCTTCATCCGTCTGATCATGGATTTGCTATACAGGCTGTCTTTAACAGCCCCATCATTGTACGTATTATATTCTTTCCTGATCAGATCATTCCACTCTTCACCATGGATCATCGGATGCTCCAGCAGTGAAGGAAGACGGGACTTTTTCAGACTGTAATAACTGATTTGCGACCATCCGATTAATACGCTTCTTTTATCATAAAATACTGACGAAAGAAAATCAAGCAGGGGAAATAAGATACTCAGATGACGCTGATAATTTGCCACCCATCCGAGTCTGTTCTTTAATCCCCATATGATATAGGTTAAAATAGCGTATAAACGGCCTGATAGTATATAAAAAACGCCTTTAGTGCTGGTGATTTTAAAAGAAGGATAATATGATACAGACTTTATCTGTTCGTCGCCCAATACTTCTTTTAGCGATGCTTCAATTCCGGAAGCATGGTGTCCCGGACCTTTTAGAAAAAAAACGCTTCTTTTCATTACTGATTTTTGAGACTCAGGTCCTGTAAACGGGGGACGAATAAATTCCGGATTATATTTCTCAGGAAGACGAAGTAAGCGACACTACCTAATAATGCACAACCGGTTAAAACAGCTCCGGTCATGGAAATCCAGTTGAGGCTTGCCGTGTGAATATAAGCTTCGACCAGCAGATAATAACCCAGGCCAACCGGAGACAATATTACCAGCGGTTTTATTACAGGCATATATACGAAGTCTTTAAAACTACCCTTTAAAGTTCGTATGGTTTGGTAAGGAATATATATCAGGGATAAGGTCAGAGACAGGATGGTGGCAGTGATTACTCCGCTGACCCCATACAGCTTTCCCAAATAGACAGACAGAAAAATATTCAGGCTGGCCTGTATCAGAGTGAGGATACTATAATTCCTGACTTTGCCTAATGAGTAGAGACATATACTATTGAAATATTGTAATGAAAAGAGACTGTAGAATGTGGTGATCAGTAATGCAGTGGTATTACCTGTATAAAATTCATTACCAACCCACAGGCTTACAAAGGGCTCATTAAATATGACAATAAGCCAAAAGCTGATGCATGTACATACAGTGGTGAGTGTGAGTAATTGCCGGAATGTATCCTGAAATTCCTGCTGATTTTTTTCTTTGGTCTTCTCGACCAGGAGCGGAACACTGTTTTCACCGATCTTATTGATTAGTGTCATAACAATCTCCGGAATACGTGCGGTAATGGTAAAGATGGCCACTGCTTCTGCAGATACGATAGAGCTGATCAGAATCTTGTCGCTGTGAAGAATGAGCTGAATTCCGACAAAGTTGAGAAAGGTATAAAAACCGAAGCTATAGAATCCGGAAATCATGTTGCTTTTAAAATCAGAACGGCTGATACGAATAAAAGGATATAATTTTCTGATCGCCAGATATTTTAAAAGAAAAGAGGTTGTAGAACTTGCCATAAATGCATAAGCAAAAGCATAAATGCCTGCACCATAGTATATGGCAGTGATGATTATAAAAGAATTCATCAGGCCGGAGAAGAATACAATCGTATTGTTCAGCGACTGTCGCTGGTGAGCAAAGAGAATTCCTTCAACAGAAAACAATGGAAAACGAATGGCCAGAAAGATGGTAAGTATCCATATCATCTTTCTGCCTTCCTCCGAATGAATACCAAGTCCGGATGCCAGATGAGTTGAAACAAGATAACCGCACAGCAGAACCAGCAGCCCGATTAACAGATAAATAAAAAATCCGGTTGAAATGATCTGATTAATGGCTTTCTTGTTTTCCTCATTTTGTTCTCTGTGCAATGAAAGAAAGCGTGCCAGTGAATTGCCCAGACCAAAGTCAAGAATCAGAAAATAGCCGAAGAGTTGCATAATGACGAGAGCAAATCCGTATTGTTCCTTGTCCAGATAACTTATGGTAAAAGGAATGACGGCCAGATTGACCAGCATGGTGATGATCAGGTATACCTGAGAAGATACAGAACCCCAGAAAACTGATTTTATTCCGGACGACATGATGGTTATTTGGACTTAAACGTTGAAATTACCGTTAATTTGTTACGAAGTTTATAATTTTCCGTTGGATATTACTAAATGAAAGTTCCTTATTTTTCTTTTGACTACATGCATAAAGCGCTTCAGGATACATTAAATGAGGCATTCAATGATGTTTTGTCGGCAGATACTTTTCTTTTGGGGCAACAGCTTGCTGCTTTCGAGCAAAGTTTTTCTGAGTACTGTTCTGTGCGTTATGCCATTGGTACCGGCTCCGGATATGACGCGCTATATATTGCGTTGAAATCACTCCGGTTACATCCGGGGGATGAGGTGATTGTGCCTGCTCACACATTTATTGCAACCTGGCATGCCATTGCCAACTGCGGATTGCAGGTTATTCCGGCAGATGCCCTTTCTGACAGCTTTAATCTGGATCCTTCCCAGTTGGAAAAAGTAACAGGCCCAAAAACCAGGGCGATTATTCCGGTGCATATGTATGGACAATCCTGCCGTATGGATGCTATAACCGACTTTGCCCGGGAGCATAATTTGTATTGCATAGAGGATTTTGCCCAAAGTCACGGAGCAACGTTTAAGGGTAAAAAAACAGGCTCAATGGGTGATATGGGTGCGACCAGTTTTTATCCTGTAAAAAATCTGGGGGCTCTTGGTGATGGCGGTGCTATTACGACCAATTCGGAACGTTTAGACCGGATATGTCGCCAGCTAAGAAATTATGGTTCGGAACAAAAATATTATTATGAAGATATTGGAGTAAATTCGCGACTGGAAGAGCTGCAGGCAGCCGTATTGAACAGAAAGCTGCTGCTGCTGGATGAGTGGAACAGGCAGCGCAGGACTATCGCTGATTATTATAATCGCGAACTTGGAACGATTGAAGCTCTCGGCCTTCCGACAGAAGAGAAAGATATGTATCATGTTTATCACCTGTATGTTATCCTGACCGATAAGAGGGACAAATTGAGAGATTATTTATATAGCAGGGGAATCGATACACTTATCCATTATCCGTGTCCGCCTCATTTGCAGAAGGCATATAAATTCCTGAATTATAGATCAGGAGATTTTCCTGTAGCAGAGATGATCGCTGACAGAGCACTTAGTCTGCCATGCTACCCGGGATTACCGGAGGAACATCAGGGATATATAATCGAATGCATAAAAAACTGGTTCCGATGAAAGTTGCTTTTGTTCATGGCCGGCCTGGGCCGCATCCGTTTCATGGTTTACTGGCGCGATCTGTTAAGGCGGATTTTTTTTTCGTGGATCGCCGGCTGCGTTGGCATGACCGGGAAGAAGCCTCTTCATTGAGAAGATATCTGAGCTGGATTGTCAATGCAGTTCTGTTTCCGGCATCCAGGTATGATATGCTTTTATCAGAAGGATTGCATGTTATGCCATTGCTGGTAAAATTTTTCCATCCTTTCTCCAAAATCAGGATAGTAGGTCTGATGGATAATGAGCAGCCATTCTTTACATATTCCGGCAGATATGGACCGATAACCTTATGGGTAAACAGAATTGTTTTTAACATGTATGACTATCATATATGCAGCAGTGAAATGATTGAAAGGCTGGTAAAGCGCTATAAAAAGGATTCGGACCGGGTATTACGAAATTTTAATGCAGTTTCTTCGGAACGCATACGAGATCTGAATGGAATTCAGCCAGCCTGGGGTTCAGGTAATATTCTCTTTATAGGAAATGGTCCGGGAGAATGGCGTGCTTGGTATAAGGGGCTCGATATTTTGCTGGCTGCTTTTGTTCGCATAAATAAAAAATTTACGAATAGCAGACTTTTTATAGCAGGGGAATGGGAGCCTGTTTTTCGAGAAGTTGCAATGAAGGGTATTCCGCAAGAAATCAGGGAACGTATTGTATGGGCAGGTAGAACCGCTGATTTACGTATGCTTATGTCTGATGCGGAAGTATACGTACATCCTGCAAGAGGTGAGGCCTATGGAATCTCTGTCCTGGAAGCAATGAAAGCCGGACTACCGGTTATCGTATCAGAATGGACTGGAGCTTCAGAAGTTGTCAGACAGGTTTCTCCGGATCTGATTTGTGTCAATACAGTTGAGTCTGTGACGGCAAAAGTAGCAGCGCTGCTCAACAAGGACCTTCGGACAAAGCAGGCAATATCATCGAAGAGTCGCCAGGTCGTTGCTCCGTATAATGAGGTCAGTGCGGTCGAGGCTTTTGAAAAAGTAATGAAAAAGATAGTGAATGAATAAGCGCAGTATCCGGATTCTTCAGTTTACCTCAGTTATAAATAAAAATGATTTTATAGATACGATTATACGTTTTTCAGACCGTCGTCACTATGAGTTTGTAGCTGTCCGGATGAATCCGGTAAGTAATATTCAGGAGCCGGAATATAAAGATATACAGATTCCCTGCTATAATCTGAATGAAGCTATGAGCCTGAAAGGGATGCTGTTTTCCGTATTTAAGCTTGCCCGTATAATACGCAGGGAACATCCGGACCTGATTCATGCTCATCATTATTATGAATCAATAATTGCCACATTTGCTGTTCTGCTGTCTTTCAGAAAATGCCGGTTGATTATCGGAAGACATTATCATGATGAGCTTTTGATAACCACACGAGGTCTGAAACTGAAAATGTATCTATGGTTTGAAAATCTGGCCAATCATTTTGCCACGCTGATTGTTGTTCCTTCTACTGATATTGTCCGGCTTCTTAAGCAATCCGGTGTTCCGGCCGCCAAAATCAGACTGATACCTTATGGGTTTGATTTTACTGCGGAAAAATACCAGCAGGCAGATGAGGAAAAGCTGGTAGCTTTACGATCTGCTTTCTTGCCGGAAGGGCAAAATCCAGTGATTGTCAATATAGCGAGACACAGCAGAGTAAAAGGGCAGTTATATCTTATAAAGGCTTTTCACAGATTTCTGGAATTTCAGCCGAATGCCAGGCTAATACTTGTGGGGGATGGTGATATGCATGCAAAGCTGAAAGAACAGGTGGAGAGTTTGTCCCTTTCTTCCAGTATTATATTTGCCGGTTGGAGAAAGGATGCATTGGATTTTATTGATCTTGCGGACGTTCTCATTCATCCTACTCTTCAGGAAGCTTTTCCGCAGATCATGATAGAAACAATGGCAAAGTCCTGCCTGCTCATGGTTACACCCGTTTCGGGCGCCAATGATGTAGTGCAGCATCTGAAAAACGGATATATTCTGCCTGACAACAAGCCCGAAAGTATTTTTCAGGCATTGCAATGGCTTATGTCAGATAAAGAAAGAGCTAGATTGATTGCGGATCAGGGAAAGAAGGATGTATATGACAACTATGATATCCGGGTTGTCGTAAAGAACTTCGAACACGTTTACCAGGAATGTGCTAATGAAGTTTAGTATTATTGTACCTACCTATAACCGGGCGCATCTCATTGTTGAAACTCTGCTGTCTGTAAAGAAGCAGACCTATACCAATTGGGAGCTGATTATTGTTGATGATGGAAGTACTGATAATACTGAAGACATTTTGAAAGAATATCTTTCGGAACAGATCAGATACATCAGAATAAGTAATGGGGAACGGGGAAGAGCCAGGAATACCGGAGTTTCCTATGCAAGTGGTGATTATGTTACTTTTTTGGACTCGGATGACCGGCTTTATCCCGAATTTCTTTCCAGCGCTTCCGCGTTTCTCATCAGTAATTCACTGCCTGAAATTTTATCCGTCGCATTTGAAATCAGAGATGATAAAGGAAAGCTTCTGAGCAGACACGTTTATGCCGACAAGTTTCTTAATAAGCGTATTCTGCATTCCAATGTAATGGCATGTATAGGAGTAGTGATCCGAAAAGATATAGCCTTGGGATTTACTTTTCACGAAGACCGGGGTTTTATGGGTGTGGAAGACTGGCTGCTATGGCTAAGGATAGGTGCCCGTTTCTCCATATATCACCTACCGATAGTTGGAGCTGTTTTATTACAGCATGCCGGAAGAAGCGTTATGCATTATGATGAAGATGCCTATTTGTACAGAGTTAGTGTTTTGTGCAATGAGCTGAGGAAGGATTTCGTATTTATTCAAAAATTTTCGGATAAAGCTGTAGAACGGATAAAAGGGCATATGTTTACATACACTGCTTTATTTGCTATGGCAAGTAAGCATCGTATTAGCGGACTTAAGTACTGGATAAAAGGTGTCTTATACTCTCCGGGGGAAGTGTTTACACGACGTACACTGGCAATTTTTAAACATATGATGTTACCCTGATGTGCGGAATAGCGGGATTTATTTCAAACCGGGATCTGCATACTAGCGCAGAGCTCCTGCATACAATGCTGGAGAGGCTCTGGCATAGGGGCCCGGATGCTGCTGGTACATATTCCGATGGAAATCTTATGCTTGGTCACCGGCGGCTGAGTATTATGGATCTTTCATCTGCTGCTGACCAGCCAATGACTTCAGCTGACGGACGCTTTGTGATCGTTTTTAACGGCGAATTGTATAACTATCGGGAGCTGGCATCCCGTTATGGTTTAAATCTTAGAACGACTGGTGATACAGAAGTTCTTCTGGAGCTCTTTGCCAGAAAGCAGCTGTCCATATTGCCGGAACTGAACGGAATGTTTGCTGCCGCTATATGGGACACAAGTGAAAAAAAGCTATATCTTTTCAGAGACCGGATTGGTAAAAAACCGTTGTATTATACGTCGCCGGAAGTGGGAGAAATTTATTTTGCTTCGGAACTGAAATCCTTACAGCCGGTCATTTCAAACGGAGTACTGAATCATCAGTCCGTATACAATTTTCTGCACCTGGGCTATATTCCTGCACCTGATACTATATACCAGAATGTGTATAAGCTTGGCAGTGGACAGTATGCTGTATTAGATTCTTCCGGTTTTCAGGTTCGCTGCTGGTATGATCCGGCAGACTCTTTTACAGATAAAAGAGTAGCATCGGAGAAGGAATCTTTTCAAAAGCTTGAGGTGTTGGTTACCGATTCAGTATCTCAGCGGCTGATGAGTGATGTTCCATTCGGATCATTTTTGAGCGGGGGAGTTGATTCAAGCCTTGTTACAGCAGTTGCAGTGGGTCATTATGGACAAAAGTTCAATACCTTTTCTATTGGCTTTGAAAACAAAAAACATGATGAATCGGCTCATGCCCGGGATATTGCCAGGTTTTTGAAGACGAACCATACGGAATTTATAATAAGTGAAAAAGAAGCACGTGATCATATCGAATCGGTTATGGATCACTTTGATGAACCTTTTTCAGATAGTTCTGCTCTTCCTGTTTATCTTGTTTCCGGACTTGCCGGGAAACAGGTATCAATGATACTTAGCGGAGATGGAGGCGATGAATTGTTTATGGGATATGGAGCCTATACCTGGGCTAAGCGGTTGGAGAAGCCTTTTATCGGGCTTGCTGGTCCTGCTATTTCTTCTATTTTGGACACATTTGGGTCAGATCGAATGAAAAGAGCTGCTCCTTTGTTTAATCCTGACCACAATCGACAAAGCCATATATTTAGTCAGGAGCAGTATTTGTTTTCCCAAAAAGAGCTACAGCATTTATTGAAGGATCAGAATATGGACTTCCCGGCCTTAAAATTTCCTGAGCATGCCCGACTGTCGGAGCGGGAGAAGCAGGCTTATTTTGATCTGAAACTGTATCTGCCTGATGATCTTCTTGTGAAGGTGGATCGTATGAGTATGATGAACAGCCTGGAGGTACGTTGTCCTCTGCTGGATTACCGTATAGTGGAATTTGCATTGAATCTGCCGGAGAATTTGAAAGTCAGGAAAGGGGAAAGTAAATATTTGTTGAAGCAACTTCTGTACTCCAGGGTTCCATCCCGCTTCTTTCAGCGACCCAAACGGGGATTTTCTGTTCCGTTGGCAGAGTGGTTAAAGGAGGAGTTGAGATATCTGGTAGAAGACAATCTGAATGCTGCAGCTTTGCGTAAAACGGGAATACTGGATCCGATATGGACAGAATACTTAAAGAATGAATTTCTGAGTGGAAGAGATTATTTATATAACAGGATATGGGTACTTGTGCTTCTGCAGCGATGGATGTTAAAAAACGGAATGTATGTCGGATAAAACCATATTGTATATATCCTACGACGGAATGACTGATCCCCTGGGTCAGTCGCAGGTATTGCCTTATATTATTGGGTTGAGCAAAGAGGGATACTCTTTTTCCCTGATTAGCTGTGAGAAAAAAGAGCGGTTTGAAAAAGAAGGGAAGAAGATCGGGGCGCTGTGTGAAAAGCATGGTATAGACTGGTATCCTTTGCCATTCACAACGAAGCCACCTCTGATTTCCAAACTGCTGGATAAACGAAGAATTAAGAAGCTGGCTATTAGCCTGTATAAGGAAAAGAAATTCAGTATGGTCCATTGCCGGAGTTATGTGGCAGCAGAAATCGGACTTATGTTAAAGAAACGTTTTGGTACAAAATTCTTCTTTGATATGCGTGGTTTCTGGGTGGATGAGCGAGTCGATGGCGGGATCTGGAATCTGAATAATCCGCTTTATCGCTTGGCCTACAAGGCATACAAACGAAAGGAAGGGGATTATATCAGGTATGCTGATTATATTGTTTCATTAACCGAAAATGCAGTTGCGGAAATTCGTTCCTGGTCAAGCTATCAGGGAGCCCCGTTCACCGTCATTCCCTGTAGTGCAGACTTTAGCCATTTTGTGATACCAGATCAGCGGACAAAAGCTGAAGCAAAAGAAAATCTTGATTTATCTCAGGCTGCTCCTGTTATAAGTTATCTGGGTTCCGTAGGTACCTGGTATCTGTTGGATGAAATGTTAAGGTTCTTTGTTCTGATTGCTGAGCGATATCCGCTTGCTGTTTTCCTGATTATTACAGCCGAAAAACCTTCCTGGATTTTACAAAAGGCAGAGGCATTAGCTATTTCGGCAGACCGGATAAAAATAGTAAGCGCCTCGAGAGAGCAGGTGCCTGTTTTTCTGGGAGCTTCTGATCTGAGCCTTTCTTTTATCAAAACTTCTTATTCGAAGAAAGCAAGTTCACCAACAAAGCTCGGAGAACTTTTTGCAATGGGTATACCCGTTGTTACCAATGGTGATGTGGGCGACGTTGAAAAGATAGTAAATGATTTGCAGGCAGGCAGAGTATTGGCTGATTTTTCAGAGCCGGAAATGAGACTGGCCGTTGACAGGCTGGAGGAGCTCATGACAATCGATCCGGAGGCTTTACGGACAAGGGCAAAAACGTACTATGATTTAAAAAATGCAATCCGTAAATATTGTGATGCTTATGAAAAAGTACTGTCATGACATACATAGTTGATATTTGTGATACATTATACTATTCAAATACTACCTATGATTTTGCCGGCTTCTTTCTCCGGAGAAGAAACAGATTTCGGTATTGGGGCTTTCGGCTGATTTGTTCCCGAAAAAGTCCGGTATTTTACGGATTGATCATAATATCTGCAATTACCCGTCGGGATATTCACAAAAAGCTGGTATTACGTTTATTGAATGGATATAACCGGGATGTGCTTTATGAAATTGCCTCACAGTTTTATTTCGGGTTTCTGAAAGGACGCGAAATAAAAGCCGTCCACAAAATGTTGCAGGCAGCTGTGGAAACGAGAGCCGAAATTTGTCTTGTTTCTGCGACTATTGATCCTGTGGCCCAGGTAATTGCCAGAGAATTAAAAGTTAATTATCTTAGCTCAGTCCTTCAGTATACAGATGACATATGCCAGGGGTATTTACAAAAGGATCTTACGGGTATCAAAGAAAATGCCGTCAGAGAGAGATATGCAGGAAAACAACTGATAGTTATAACAGATAATTATTCAGATTATATACTTGTTCAGAATGCTCACAAAAGTTTTGTAGTGATTCACAATAAAAAAGAAGAAGAAAAGTGGAAGAAACTAAATCCAATACTGCTGTACCCGGACAGGCTCTGAACTATCTGAAGTACTGCATACCGTTTCTGTATTTTTACGATACTCGTCTGAAAGGATGGCAGACCATATTTTTTCACGCCTGGTACGAATGGGGCGCCGGTATTTTTATGCTCTGTTATCTCAACGGCTTTTCGCCGGTAGAGGCTTTATTGTCCTATTGCCTCGGGTATATTCCCTTTATAGCACTGTATGAAACAGGCTATATTGTTAATGATTATTATGCTTCCCGAAACGAGGATAAACCGAGATTACGTCTGGGCGCCTATGGGGAAGTGCAGGAATGGGAAGTGCTCTCATGGATTGGGATCAGAGTGATTGTGGCAATGGTGGCTGCCTATTGGTTTGACGTAGCTTCTTTACTATGGTTTTGCTTCGTTTTTATTTTGCTTCTGATTTTTGGCCTTCATAATTTTATCAGGGAGAAAGAAGTAAAGTTTCTGACCTTTACCGGTCTGGCCTTGCTCAGGTTTATTTTACCGCTTATACCCTTTCTCTATATTCAGCAGCTGGGACTCGTCTTTCCTGTAGTAATGATCAACTATGTGTTGTATCGCATGATTAATTACCTGGCCAGCAAGGATATGCTTGATATGCCTAATCGAAAGCAACCATGGTTTAAGCTTAGCTTTTATCTTCTTCTGATTCCGGTCAACCTTATCGTGCTGCTGATTTATGAGGATAGTCTTGGCTTATGTATCAATGTCTTATATCTGGTTTTTTGGGGTCTGTATTTTATGAAAGACCGCTTTCTGGTGCAGCAATAATTTTTTTCGTTGTCCTTTTTCATACAGCAAGGCCAGAAAGAGCAGATAGAAGGGCAGTATGGGGATTTTGTAGCGTACCAGCGTGCCAAAGTTAGCAGTAGATATGCCTACTGCAAATGAAAAAGCAAGGGAAAAGGTAAGAGCAAAAATCAGAAAAGGGTCTTTTTGTATAATTTGTATGCTCTTAGAAAAACCCGTTTTATAAAATACCAGTATTGTAAATAGCAGAAAACTTAGTGACTCGATAGCAGAAAGCAACATAATCGGGTTGCCTGATTCCCACAGATAGGGCCTGAATAAGGTGACATTAATAGCTGCAGGAGCCTTGCTGATGAAGGATTGGGGAGAACCGTCTATTTCACCCAAAGAGTAGTATGAGCCACCCTCTATCTTGCTCATATATGTCAGATAATCATAGGTAGTTTTAGCTGTACCGGAAAGGTTTTCGAAGCTATACCGGTTACTGTCCATGCTTATATAGTGGGCGGCAAAGTAGGAAAACAGTATTGCCAGGATTGCAAGTAAAGGCTTGCTGAAAAGCTTCACCAATGAGGATTTTATCCTGTAATCAAAGTGGAAAAATAACCATATGATCAAAGCCGGCATCAGGCACATGAGGATATAGATTTTGATGGTTTTGATCAGAAGTATTGAGAAAACCAATATGAAAAATGAGCTTAGTTGTCTTTGCCGGAAAATAAACAGATATGTGAAGGCGTAGAAGAGCCAGCCAACAGCCCCGAATGTAATACTGTCTTTTAATAATCCTGATCCCCAGAAGAAAACAGAAGGAATGAAGAATATAGCCCAGGCAGCCTTTTTTTTAAATGATGGGAAAGGATATATGCAACAAACTGTTCTGTAAACAGCCCAGCTGCCGGAAAAGCTGAAAAGAGCAAAGCTGATAGCCATCACCGAATATGTATGAAGGGAAAATATGCCGGCTATTGATGCCAGTTTAATGATGAGAAAAGAAGATGGATCTGAAAAATGATAAATTCTGGATGAATACGGGTACAGTTTTGCTGCATTCTGCCCATCAGACAACAACAGTCCAAAAAACTTGGAAGGCGCATTGTAGAATGCATCATATACATGGACGGTCCCAAGTTTCATAAAATTGAATGTATCACCCCCGCCGTAATAAAACTGATAAATCAGACCGAGCATAATAGCGCCGGTTATTTTTACAGTTAAAGCTGATACGAAAAAGACCTTTTGATCTGCGTCCTCAATTTTCCGGCGAAAACGATAGGCAAGAAAATAGGTTAGGATTAGAAAAAATGGAGTAACAATCAGGTCTTTAAAGCCCATAGTGAATCAGGAATAATTATACCTTGGTTTTTAGATGTTGGGTATGTTATGAAGGATTGTTAATTTAACAGGAAATATAACGTAAAAATTGTCTATTTGTCCATGAGCAGTGCATTAAAATTAGATCCGATCGATAGAAAAATACTTGAGATTTTGCAATCTAACGGCAAAATCACTAATGCACAACTGGCTCAGGAGGTAGGGCTTTCTCCCGCGCCGACTCTGGAGCGCGTGCGAAAACTTGAAAATGCAGGGTATATTAAAAGTTATCATGCAGAAATTGATACAGCGAAACTGGGACTGGGAGTCAGTATATTTCTTCTTGTTACCCTGGCCGGTCATAAAAAGAGTCAGATCATGGCATTTGTAGAAAAAGTCAACAATATCCCGGAAGTAGTCGAATGTCATCATATAACCGGAGCAGGAGACTTTCTTCTTAAAATTCTGACCAAAGATATATCTTCTTATCAGTCTCTGATTCTGAACAAGCTTGTCGAAATAGAAGAAATAGGCAATATGCAGTCAATGGTCGTATTGTCGACCTTTAAGGACAGCAAAATTATGCCTGTTTAAATATGCCTTTTACTTCAGATAAGGTCGGAGTTTTATGATATCTTCCGGAGAAAATCCACAGGAGTCAATCAACGTTTCGCCGGCAGTATCCGGGTATTTTTTCCTCACAGCCAGCAGGCATTTTCTTTGTTGCTTGTTAAGATACGGATGATATGGATTATCCTGCAGGAGAATCTGCCTGGGCGAAAAATCGGGAGAGACAAAAAGATCGGCTTTTATTCTGTCAACTAACGCTGTATCCATGCCGTATACTTCTTTTAGCTGATCAATAGAAATATATCCTCCAAGCAGTTCCCTGTATTTTATGATACGACCGGATAAAACGGGACCAATACCCTTTAAGCTTTGCAGCTCTTGTTCCGTTGCCCTGTTAATATTGATCTTGCTGATATGAGGAGTTTCTTTTAATGGTGCTTTTCTTTTGATTATGACAGAGTCAGGTAGTTGTATGAAATCATAGAGTCTGGCGTATATCTCATCCGGAAATCCGTAGATTTTTTTTAAATCGGATCTGATTTTAAATTTCCCTCCGGCGTTCCGGTATTTTTCTATTCGTTGTACGAGCGATGCAGAAAGTCCGAGGGTATGCAGATCCTCTGCTGAAACGTTGTTGGGGTCAAAAGGGAACAATGAAAAACTTTCATCTGAATAATCTGCAGAAGCCGTTATCGTAGAGGCTATAATCAGCTGACTTTCTCCGGCCCCGTATTGCTGGTGAATGATACGATACCAGTATGGGCATACCAGAAGAAAGAGCATTATGCCGCTCAAGATAATAAAACCATTGGCTTCCTTCTCGGAAATAGTGAAATAATTGCTTAGACGTTGTACAGGTCTTTTCATAGCAGCTTGGTTAAAAAGTACCGCAATGATATAGGTTTTATTAAAAAACTGCTAATCAATTGCATAATATTAATAGAATGGAAGAAAAAAAGAATTTATCCTATTTTAGGAGCAAAACAACCAGAGGTTTTATTGAAATAGGCAAATGGAGATTGTGTTGAATGAAAGAAAATATATATAACAGGGATTTTGTAAAAGGACTTTTTGACAGAATGAGTAGCTCGTATGAGCGAATGAATTATATAACTTCATTTGGGTTTTCAGAGCGCTGGCGGAAGCAGTTTCTGAATCTGCTTAGCTCTTCGAATGATACAATAGAAATCATCGATTTGCTTACAGGAATGGGAGAGACATGGTCCGGAATAAGGGAAAAGTTTCCGAAAGCGAAGCTTACGGCTGTGGACTTTTCGGAAGGGATGCTGCAATATGCTAAAGAGAAAAATACGAAAGAGTTTAATAATGAGGTGGTGATTTTGCAGCAGGATGTTTTGAACAACAGTCTGAAAAATAATACATTTGATATACTCACATGTGCCTTCGGGCTTAAGACATTTGATTCGGATCAGTTGAATACGCTGGCATCGGAAGTTCTGAGAGTTTTAAAGCCCGGAGGATATTTTTCATTTATAGAAATTTCAAAGCCGCAAAATAAAATATTGCTTTTTTTCTATACATTCTATCTCAATATGCTAATTCCTGTTTTGGGCAAGCTTTTACTTGGTGATCCGCGTGAATATAAAATGCTTTGGAAATATACCGATAAGTTTGGGGACTCGAAGCAGGCGGCGGCGATTTTTGACAGAGCCGGATTAGAAGTACGCTTTGTATCGTATTTCTATGGATGTGCCACAGGAATTGTTGGAAAAAAGAGAAATACAGATTTTTAAGATACAAAAAAATACCCTTCGGTAACCAGCCGAAGGGCACTAACCATTTTATTAACCTATTTACCAACTATTATGGATTAAAAAGTAAAAACCATTAACCCTAGCCGCGTAAAAATCTTAGATCAAATTTACTGCCGGAATTACATCTTTAGACTCATCCGGAACAAAATCAGTCAGGTTCTTTCACCCTTGATTGATTTTCTTTGACTCAAAAGTATTTTAAATACTGATTGAAAGCAAATCTGAAAGTGTTTCTTGGATTAAAATAAGTATTTTTCGGTAGGTTAATCCCAGAGCCATACATGACAATATTTCAGGTATGCGGGTAGAAATTGTCGATGAAATGCAAAAAGCACTCCTGTTATTGCTTCAGGACATTTTCCCGCGTCAGGAGTGCTTTTAATATAACTTCATTTAAGAGATCGGCTTGCTGATTTCATTTAGCTGCCTGGCAAGAACTTCAATCCCCTGCTTAAAGCTACAGGGATTATAGCCGAGTATCTTTTGGGCTTTGCTGATATCAAATCCCGTTTTGGGTGGTCTTTTCGCTTTTTGTTGAAACTTGCTGCCATCTGTTTCGGTGATCAGTGAAGAATCCAGCTGAAAGTAGTCAGCTGTCATTACAGCCATCTGATAAGGATTTAGCAGATCTTTTCCGGAAATATTGAATATGCCGGTTGCATTATTTTGTATAATAAGAAAACAGCCCATGGCAAGATCTTCTGCCAGAGTCGGAGTACGCCACTGATCGTTTACTACCTGTATCGTCTTATTGTCTTCGAGGCTTTTCTTGACCCAGAGTATAATGTTGCTGCGGCTCATATCGTGTGCCAGGCCATATACCAGCACTGTTCTGGCAATAGCCCACTTTGTCGATGAATTTTGTACAATCTGCTCAGCCTCGAGCTTACTTTCACCATAGTAGCTGACCGGAGAAGGTTTTGCTTCCTCACTGTATGGGCCGGAAGTACCGTCAAAAATGAAATCAGTAGATAAATGCAGAAAGAATGCATTATTTTTTTCTGCGGCCTTGATCAGGTATTGTACGGCATCTACATTGTTTTTCCGGCAGCCTTCTTTATCTTCTTCACATTCATCTACATTTGTCATGGCTGCAGTGTGGATGATATAGGCTGGTTTTTCCATACTGATTACGTCCATTACCTGCTCAGGATTGGTTATATCCATCTGAATGTAGGAATAGGGTTGCTCTTCGTGTACAGGATTGCGGTTTGCTCCTCTGCCTGTAGCAACGAGTCTGAACCCCTCCTGAGCTGCAATAAGCTTTACCAGTTTCTGCCCTAAAAGGCCGTTGGCGCCTGTCAAAAGAATCTTTTTACTCATAAAAGCTGGTTTGATATTTCTTTTCAATCTTTGATTTCTTCATCTTTTCGACAGATACTGTCATTTTAATGTCTTTCAAAGGTCGATCCCCCGCACCTTTTGGTTGCTCAGCGATTTTTTCGACAATATCCATCCCTTTAATAACCTGTCCGAAAACTGTATAGTTATTGTCCAGAAAATGGGTGCCTTCTTTATTTTCCACAATGTAAAACTGGGAACCGCTGGAAGCCTTGCGGGGATTGACCACATCGCCCATTCGGGCTGCGGCCACAGCGCCATATTTATGAGTAAGGCCCGGTACAAATTCTGCCGGGATAGTATATCCTGGACCACCCTGACCATCGTTGCCCGGGATTGAGTCTTTGGAATTAGGGTCGCCGCCCTGGATCATAAATCCGTCAATAATGCGGTGAAAAGTAGTGCCGTTATAAAATCCTTCCTTAGCGAGTTTGAGAAAGTTTTCTTTGTGCCCCGAAGTGGTGTCATAAAGCAATAAGACAATTTCTCCAAGGTCGGTTCTGATAAAAACCACTTCATCGGTTTTGGATGACGAAGAGGATTGGGCAAGAGAAACAAAAGTGCTTAAGATAAAAAAGAATAAAATACCTAGGTACTTCATAATGATATGTATTATTTTAATTTGATAGCAGGTTTGATTCCGGGAGATTTGGCCGCCTGAGTAGTGACCTGTTTTGGGGCTTCAGTTTCAGTCAGAAGATACTTTCGGCGGAGATCATTTATAAGAAATTTTTTTTGCTGGGTAAAGCTATTTTCCGATACCTGTTTAAAGATGGCAGCCAGCTCTTCCCATTGTCCCGGATCATCCGCCCGAAACCGGGCTGAGTCAATTTTCTTTTTTACGCAGTATTCTTCAAATGTCATACCTGTGCATTATTTTTTTCTTTTACCGCAAGCTGTCCACATGCAGCATCAATATCCTTGCCACGGCTTCTGCGGACATTTACGACCAACCCTTTTTTCTGCAGGAAGTTTTTGAATAGCTCCAGTTTGTCTGCATCCGCGTTTTTGAAATCCGCATCAGCGATCGGATTGTATTCGATTATATTTATTTTGCACGGAATACTCTTTGCAAAAGCCCATAGCTCGGCAGCATCTGTCAGCGTGTCATTGAAGTTGTAAAACAGAATATACTCCAGCGTTATTTTATTGCCCGTCTTGTCATAAAAATATCGCAGAGCATCCTTAAGAGCGGCCAGGGTATTGCTTTCATTGATCGGCATAATCTGGTTCCGCTTTTCATCATTGGCTGCATGCAGCGAAAGCGCCAGATTAAACTTGACCTCGTCATCAGCCAGCTTTTGGATCATTTTGGCAATACCGGCAGTAGAGACAGTGATTCGTTTCGGAGACATGTTCAGGCCATCCGGAGAAGTAATTCGTTCAATTCCTGCCAGCACATTGGCATAATTGAGCAATGGCTCCCCCATACCCATAAAAACAATATTGGTAAGCGGATGATCAAAATGCTCTTCAGCCTGCTTTGATATAGCAACCACCTGATCATAGATTTCGGCAGGATCCAGATTCCGCTTACGCTCCATATAGCCTGTAGCGCAGAACTTGCAGGTGAGGCTGCAGCCAACCTGCGATGATACACAGGCTGTCATCCGGTCGTCCGCAGGGATCAATACACCTTCGATCAGGTGTTTATCATGAAGGCGGAACGCAGACTTAATAGTCCCATCATTGCTTTTCTGTCTGGTGGCGATTTCCAAAGGAAAAATGCCAAAGTCCTCTTCCAGTTTCAACCGGAGTTTTTCTGATAAATTTGTCATCTCAGAAAAACCGGATGCGGATTTTTTCCACAACCAGTCATAAACCTGTCCGGATCGAAATGCTTTCTCTCCTATAGAAATGAAATAGGCTTTCAGATCTTCTTTGGAAAGCTTCCGGATATCTTTTTTGACTATTGGCGTCTGCATAGCACAAATTTAGTAATTTTTTGCCCATATGAAGAACAATGCTACCAGGCATAATGATTCAAAAGGTCTTTCGCCTGGTATTATGTAAAGCATATATGCACTTTATTAAAAGCGCTGAATCATGTCGAATCTGGCGGGTAAAAAATGTATCTTTGAAAGATTGCCGGTGAAACAGGCATAAAGGATCAGAGTTTGTATTATTTATTTCTGCTTTCAGGCAGTAACGGGAATAGTTGAATGTTAATTTTTAGAGAAATATGATTCGTATCTGGGGTTTTATCACAGGATTTATTCTTCTGAACATAACTGTATCTGCTCAGAAAGACTCAAGTGCATTGCAATTTGCCGGAATTATTACGCCAGCTTTGCTGAGCGAGTATCTGCATGTACTGGCTTCCGACTCTCTCGAGGGAAGAGAAGCCGGAGCGCCCGGTCAGAAGAAAGCAGCTATGTATCTTAAAGATCAGTTCGAATCCTTCGGACTTGAACCTGTTGTCCGGACAGAAACGGGAAAATCCTATTTTCAGCTCTTTAACCTTGTTCGCAGAAACTGGAATGAGGTATATATCAATGTTGGTAAAAACAGGAAAACGTTTCTGGCCGATTTTTATGCTTATGGTGATGTCGAATTTGCAAAAGCTGAAAAATTACCGATTGTATTTGCAGGCTATGGAATAGAATCGGAAAATTACTCTGATTATAAGAATATTGATGTAAAGGGAAAGGGTGTTGTACTATTTATGGGGGAGCCATTTGCCGATGGAAAATCCCTGGTAACTGGCAAAACCTTATCCTCTGACTGGGCGCAGGACTGGAGACGAAAAGCAACAGAAGCAAAGAAGCAGGGCGCTAAAGCAGTTTTTATTGTGGTAGGAAATAATTACAAGGATTTTGAAAACAGGTTAAATGCCTTAAAGCATCATCTGAGCCAGCCAATGCTGTCCTTTGACTATAAGCAGCGGGGCGGTAGTGCGTTTTTTGTTCCCGTTAGTCTTGCGGCAGAGATGCTGAAAACTTCCGAGACAGAGTTGCAGGATGCCAAAAAAGCACTGGCTGATTCTGCTGCCAAAAGAAAGAAATTTAAATCTGCTCAGGTAGAAGTAAAAGTTTCAGTAGATAAATCGGTTTTTGATACGGAGAATGTACTGGCTTTTCTGGAAGGTAATGAGAAAAAAGATGAAGTAATAGTAGTAACTGCACACTATGATCACCTGGGAATCGAAGATGGCAAAATATACTATGGAGCGGATGATGATGCCAGCGGCACAGCAGCTGTGATTGCCTTGGCCAAAGCGTTTTCAGAAGCGGATAAAGATGGAAAAGGTCCCAAACGCAGTATTCTGTTTATGCCGGTGACCGCAGAAGAAAAAGGCTTGCTGGGGTCGGAGTACTATACAGATAAGCCTGTAATCCCCTTGGAAAACACCGTTGCGAATATCAACATCGATATGATCGGAAGAATGGATACCCTGCATGAGACACCTGATTATATCTATCTGATAGGAAGTGACCGGCTCTCAACGACATTGCATACTATAAGTGAAAATGCCGCCAGCACATATATGCCTGAGATAGAGCTTGACTATCGGTATAACAAGCGAGATGACCCCAATCGTTTTTACTATCGTTCGGATCATTATAACTTTGCCAAGAATAATATTCCGGTAATATTTTATTTCAACGGAGTACATGAAGATTATCACCAGCCGACAGATACGGTAGATAAGATCGATTTTGAAAAAGTAAGTAAAATTTCCAGACTGATCTTCTATACAATCTGGGATCTGGCCAATTATGATCAGTCCATTGAGGTGGATGTGGAAGCAGAATAGATATGAACGAAATACTGAAACAGTTTCAGAGCGAATCAGAAGAAAAAGCGTTTGATCCTGAGCACAGACGTAAGATCCGCTTTAATATAGGACGCTATAACGAAGCGGTAGACCGGGGCTTAAAGGTATTTTCTGATCATGAGCGGGCCAGAGACCGGGCTTCCTATATCAAGCAGCACACGATTCTCAATCTGGACAAATACCTGCTGGAATTTGAGCAGAACTTTACCCGCAACGGAGGGAAAGTGATCTGGGCGCAGAATACGGAAGAAGCGCTGCAGGAGATCTGGAAAATAATGGACGCAAAAAATGCCCGGTCAGTGGTGAAATCCAAGACAATGACTACAGAAGAGATCCATCTGAATGAGTTTCTTGAGAAACATGGTGTAGATGTGGTCGAAACCGATCTTGGAGAATATATAGTCCAGCTTGCCGGACAGAAACCCTACCATATTGTTACTCCGGCTATGCATATGTCCAAGAAGGACATATCGGAGCTGTTCGCAGACAAACTGGGAATCCCTCTCACAGACGATGCTACAGAACTGACACTGACGGCCAGAAGACTTCTTCGCCAGCGCTACCTTACAGCAGATATCGGAATTACCGGTGGGAATTTCCTTATCGCGGATGTTGGCGGCATTGCTCTGACAGAAAATGAAGGAAACGCGAGACTTTCCACCACATTTCCAAAGACTCATATCGCTGTGGTTGGTATAGAAAAGCTTATCCCCTCGATCAATGATCTGGGACTTATGTGGCAGATGCTGGCTACCAGCGGAACCGGGCAGCACGTGACGGTGTATAACTCTGTGATAACTGGTCCCCGAAGAGCCGATGAAACGGATGGTCCTGAAGAAATGTATGTAGTATTACTGGATAACGGGCGTTCGGAACTGCTTGCTGATGTGGAAAAAAGGGTTGCGCTTAAATGTATCCGTTGCGGAGCCTGTCTGAATACTTGTCCTGTGTATAAAAATATAGGGGGACATACATACAAAACAACCTACAGTGGTCCCATCGGCTCAATAATAAGCCCGCAGTATATGGGTATGGACAAGTACAAGCATCTGAGCTATGCCAGTTCGCTATGTGGTTCCTGTACCACCGTCTGCCCGGTACGTATTCCTATTCATGAGCTGCTTTTGCTCAACCGGCAGCAGAGTGTAAAAGAAGGCCTGAATGATAAGACAGAAAAGTTCGGGTTTGGAATATGGCAGAAAGCGATGCTGAACAGGTCGTTGATAAATATGGCACCTTATAAGATAAAGAATGCGGTAATTAGTATTCTGTTTCGAAAAACCTGGTCGAAGCGGCGTGAGGTAATCAGGGTGGCCCCCAAGTCTTTTAATCAGCTATGGCGGCAACGCGAAGAAAACCGAAAGGATATCTGAGGGGAGGAGTGCATGTCTTGGGAAGTAATTGGGTGTTTTATATATAGCACGCAGGCTGAGGTTCTCGAAGCCTCTCTGCCTTCGAGAGCCTCAGGCTGCGGGAGTCTCAGGCTTCAGGCGTCTCAGGTTGTGACTTTCCCATTGCTCGTTGGAAGTTGAAAACCGCATGGGGTTGAGCCTGTCGAAGCCCATTTTTGGAATCACCTCACGAGTCATTCGACCTGTTTTTCATGATCGTAAAGTAAAAGCACCGATTTTGATGATAATGCTTGCATTTAAGTTGTTTAAGTTATTTTTTCGCATGTAAAATAATTTTTACCATGCACAAAAATATAACATTTTTATTCCTCCTTGTAGCCTGCACAGGACTCTTTGGGTCAGCAAAGGCTCAAAATTATGTAACGATTCCTGATCCTAACTTTCTATCTGCTTTACTTGAGATCCTTCCTGCCGAGGTTTTCAACGAAACTGGTGAAATGAATGCGGATCATGAAGCGGTAGCGAGTCTTTGGGTGTTAGATGTTAAAAATAGAGATATACAATCCTTAGAAGGTGTACAGTATTTTACTTCTTTAGCGTATCTAGATTGCTCTTACAATCAATTAACCGAGCTGCCAGAGCTTTCTCAGTTGTTAGATGTCTTGAATTGCGAGAATAATCAATTGACCAGGTTTTCTGCTCTTCCTCCATCGCTGACTTTTTTGGTATGTAATAATAACCAATTAGTCGAGTTGCCATCACTTCCTCAGCTGTTAACTACATTGAATTGCAGGAATAACTATCTTGTTCAAATGCCAGAGTTTTCTAATAATCTTACTTTTCTGAATGCTTCTTATAATTGCTTATCTATTATTCCGGAACGTCCTGAATGGATTACAGCTAAGGATTTTACAGTCTCTCCCAATCGGATCGATTGCCTGGTAACAGGACTTGCTTTTGAATCGGAGAATCAGTCCGGTACCTATCCTAATCCTGTAGAGAATGTTTTGTATCTGGGCGCTGTGTACGATGATGTCAGGGTATATGATTTGGGCGGCCTGGAGCTGGGTAGTTATACAAACACGGACCGTATTGAGACAGCCAATTGGTCAGGTGGGGTATATCTGATTCGTCTTGGGGAGCGATATGCCAGGGTTGTGAAGCGATAGAAGTAAAAAAACAATTGAAGTATAACATGAGAGGGGCCTTGATGGGTCCCTCTTTTTTTAAGTGAGCGAAGACTATTTGTAAGGCCTCAGGTCGTTTATTTTGGTGTGAAAATTAATAATTTTCCTGGAGGTCATAGGAATAATAATCACCAGGGAATCCAAACGATTGGAAATTTTCAATCCATTCCGGCTCATTCCAATAGAGCCTAATAATAGGAACAGAGAAACTAAAAACAGTTCGAAGAACCTACGATATTGTTTCTGTATTGCAAATCCAGAAAAGCAGATATGCTTACTTTAAAAACAAGCTCTATTTTTCCTTGTATTGCTTACTCAATGAAGTTTATTGTAGCTTTTCGATGTGATGAAAGTTGGACTACCCCTAAAAAAAACTCTTGGGGCAGGCAGAAGGCTCCACCAAATCCCCAAGATCTTTCAACCAGCTATGGAATCTTAAATATTTTTAATTCTTTTTTTCTCAGTAGTTGTCATCACTGAATGACCTTACAAAGGTAATACATACTTAGTGAAATGTAAAGGGGTTTTAGATTAAAACTTTTGTGAATTCGATAAGATTGTTTTTGATGCTTATTAATGTTTTAACGTCTTTTTTTTCGTTTTTCGGCTTTCTTGCTTTTGTCTGATTTTATCACTTTTTTTTCATGAAAAGCGCCTTTGAACTCAGGATCTCTTCGTCTTCGTATCAGGTCGATTTCACGGTCGATTTCCTGTTTTTCTTCAAAACCCGTTTTCTCAACTTCAACTTCGTCAGGTATATCATACAGAGGAATAGGCATCTGTATGATTCTTTCGATTTCCTCTATATGATATTCTTCTGCCTTGTTGGCAAAAGTAATCGCTTCTCCTGTGTTTTTGGCTCTTCCGGTACGTCCGATCCGATGTACATAATCTTCATATACGATGGGTACATCAAAATTGATTACATGCGAGACCTGAGATACATCGATTCCTCTGGCAGCAACATCCGTTGAAACCAGTATGCGGACTTCTCCGTCTTTGAAAGCATCCATGGCGTTGATCCGGGTATTCTGATCCTTATTGGCATGGATTACCCGGGTATTCCGGTCCACTTTTCTCTGTACAAAATTGAAGATATTGTCGGCATTTTTTCTGGTTCTGGAAAATATAATGACTTTGGAAAAGGCAGGATCATTGAGCAGATATTGCAGCAGGTTTATCTTGGTTTTGAGATTGGGAACCTTGTATAGCTTCTGTCTGACCGTTTCCACCGGAGTAGCCTGCGGAGTTACTTCGATTCGCATAGGAAACTCCAGAAATTCTTCAGACCAGCGTTCTACCTTTTCGGGAAAGGTCGCCGAAAAAAGAAGATTCTGACGTTTGGTGGGAATAACCTCAAGAATCCGCCTGATTTGTGGCATAAAGCCCATATCCATCATTTTGTCTGCCTCATCAAGTACCAGCGTTTTTATTTGTTTGACTTTGACTTCTCCTTTCAGATAAATATCCATGAACCGCCCGGGAGTAGCAACGAGGATATCGATACCTGAACTGATGGCCTCAATCTGACTTTTCATTCCGGTTCCCCCATAAACGGCAGCATGTCTCAGATCGGTGTATTTAGCCAGCTCCCTGATATTCTCGTTGATCTGAATGCATAATTCACGGGTTGGAGCAAAGATAAGCGCTCTGGGATCAGCTCCTTGTGCGTATTTGACCTTCATAAGTATCGGCAGCAGATAAGCGGCAGTTTTTCCGGTGCCAGTCTGGGCTATTCCCAGCAGATCATGTCCGGCAAGTATTTGTGGAATGGCTTTGTACTGGATCTCTGAAGGTTCTGTATAGCCCAGATCCTCGGTAGCGTTGATTAGTTGGCGGTTAAGTTTTAACTCTTCAAAAGAAACCATTGTGAGGGGAAATTATGATAAGGTATAAAAGAATAAAGCACCGGAGTGCCGATGCCTTATAAAATTCAGATAGAATTGGTGTTTTCTTGTTAAAAGAATTCTTTCATTTTATCAAAAAAACCTTTCTCGGACTTGCCCGGGTCTGGTTTGAAATTGTCAGAATCCTTTAACTGCATTAGCAGACTCTTTTCTTCTTTTGAAAGCTGCTTGGGAGTCCATACGTTGACGTGCACAAGCTCGTCTCCTGTACTGTAGCTGTTAATGTCCCGTATTCCTTTTCCTTTGAGCCGAAGGACCTTGCCACTTTGTGTACCGGGTTCAATCTTGATTTTTACTTTGCCATCGATCGTTGGTACTTCCACATCAGCTCCCATTACCGCATCGATAAAGCTTATGTAAAGATCAAAGATAACATTCAGCCCATCTCTTTTTAATTGCGGATCTTCGACTTCTTCAATAACGATGAGCAGATCCCCTGCAACGCCACCACGCTGAGGTACATTGCCTTTTCCGTTCATGGAAAGCTGCATGCCTTCCATAACTCCGGCAGGAACCTTGATATTGATAGTCTCTTCCTTCAGCTGTCTTCCGTCTCCATGACAGGTAGGGCATGGTGTACTGACTACGGATCCTTCTCCCTGGCAATTATGGCAGGCAGATGCGGACACCATCTGACCAAACATGGTGTTGACTACTTTTTTGACCTGGCCGCTTCCATTACATACGGAACATTTTTTTACCTCTGTACCATTTTTAGCTCCGTTGCCACCGCAGTCATCGCAGGCTACATGCCTTTTTACCTTGATTTTCTTTTCAGCGCCCTGTGCTATTTCCTGCAGAGTAAGCTTTAGCTTAATCCGAAGATTAGAACCTCTTTTAGTACCAGGCCTGTTTCGACCACCTCCACCGAAAAAACCTTCAAATCCGGTTCCGCCGAAAATGTCTCCAAACTGGCTGAAAATGTCATCCATATTCATGCCGCCGCCGGAGAATCCACCACCACCGACGCCCTGATGTCCGTATTGGTCGTAGCGCTGTTTTTTTTCCGGATTGCTCAATACCTCGTAGGCTTCCGCAGCTTCTTTAAATTTTTCTTCTGCCGAAGGGTCATCCGGATTTTTGTCCGGATGATACTTAATAGCAACTTTCCGATATGCTTTCTTTATTTCATCCGGAGTTGCAGATTTGCTTACACCTAATATTTCGTAGTAGTCTCTTTTGGCCATTCTTTATGATCCTATTATAACTTTGGCAAAACGAATCACCTTGTCATTGAGGCAGTAGCCTTTTTCGATTTCATCAATGACTTTTCCTTTCAGGTCTTCTGAAGGAGCCGGAGCCTGTGTGATCGCTTCCTGGATTTCACTGTCAAATTCTTTGCCTACCGGCGATTCCATAGCTTTCAGACCTTTGCTTTCAAGGGCCTTATAAAGCTTATTAAAAACAAGTTCTATACCTTCCCGGATGACTTCGATTCCGATTGAATCATTTATTGATTTTCTAGCTCTCTCAAAATCATCTATTACCGGAAGAAGAGCAAGGAGAACTTCTTCATTGGCAGTCTTGATCAGGTCACTTTTTTCTTTGCTTGTTCTGCGTCTGAAGTTTTCAAATTCAGAATACAGTCTTAAATACTTGTCACGGAGTTCATCGGCCTCTTTCTTTGCTTTTGTCAGTTCGTCGTCTTCCTCTGTGCCGTTTTCATTTTGGTTTTGTGCAACAGGTTCCCCTGTTTTTTCATTTTCTACGGTAGCTTCGTTGTCACCATTTTCGATAGTAGATTTTTTTTCTTCTTCCTTAGCCATCGTTTTATATGAGTTTTGTTTTAACGTCTGTGGGTATGGAGGCAATTACTTTGCCACCGGTTATTTGCTGCCATTATGGCGTAAATCAGTCATTAAGAGTATGCCAAATCAGGTCTTTCAGTTCATCAATACCTTTTTGTGTATAAGAAGAGATAAATATCCATGGAATGGAAATGTTTTTTTTGAGCTCTTCTTTCATTTCTTCTTTTAATTCCTCATCCAGCATATCAGATTTTGATATGGCGAGCAGACGCTTCTTATCGAGTAACTCGGGATTATACTTTTTTAGTTCATTCAGCAGGATTCCATATTCTTTCCGGATATCTTCAGAATCGGAAGGAATCATAAAAAGCAGGACCGGATTTCGTTCAATATGTCTCAGAAATCGGATTCCCAGCCCGCGCCCTTCTGCAGCTCCTTCGATTATGCCTGGTATATCGGCCATTACGAATGAACGATCCTCACGATATCTTACCACCCCCAGATTCGGGGTGAGTGTGGTAAACGGGTAATCGGCTATTTCAGGTTTTGCGGCAGATACTTTCGACAATAAGGTTGATTTGCCTGCATTGGGAAATCCGACAAGTCCGACATCTGCCAGTATTTTGAGTTCCAGCACAAACCAGCAATCCTGCCCGGATTCGCCGGGCTGGGCCATTCGCGGAGCCTGATTGGTAGCGGTTTTGAAATTAATGTTTCCAAGTCCGCCGCGTCCTCCTGCAAGCAGTATGGCGGTCTGATTATCTTCGGTAATTTCAAGAAGGACTTCTCCAGTCTCCGCATCTTTGGCAATGGTGCCTATGGGAACTTCAAGAATCACGTCTTTTCCGTCGGCACCTGTTCTGCATCCCCCTTCTCCGTTTCCTCCTGCTGAGGCAATTATGTGCTTCTGGTATTTAAGATGAAGGAGTGTCCACAATTGCTTATTCCCTTTGAGAATAATATTTCCGCCTCTGCCTCCGTTTCCCCCGTCAGGGCCGCCTTTGGCTACATGCTTTTCTCTTCTGAAATGAATAGAGCCGGCCCCTCCTGAACCGGAGCGGCCGTTAATTTTGACATAGTCTATAAAGTTCTCTGAAGCCAAGAAAATAGATTATAAAGAATCAACAATTTTGAATATTTCGTTGGAAACGATTTCGATCGACTGCATGCCATCAATATAGTGCGCTTTGCTCTTCTTGGCATAGTAATCAGAGACAGGAGCTGTTTTGTTGTTGTATTCAGCAATACGCTCACCAACCAGATCCGGATCCTGATCATCTGTTCTGCCGCTGGTCTTACCACGTTCAACAATCCTTTTGGTAAGCTCTGCAACATCTACTTTCAGGGATATCATAGCGGAGATAGATATCTTATTGTCATAGCACATCTTGTCAAGCGCAGTAGCCTGCGGAACAGTACGCGGAAAGCCGTCAAAGATAAATCCTTTGGCTTCCGGATTGGATTTTATCTTATTTTCGATCATGCCGATTACTACTTCATCCGGTACAAGTGTACCGCAATCCATATATCTTTTAGCATCAAGTCCGAGTTTGGTCCCGGCCGCGATTTCAGCTCTTAACAGATCGCCTGTAGACAGATGGATTAATTTGTATCTTTCTATAAGCTTTTGGCTTTGAGTTCCCTTGCCAGCACCCGGAGGGCCAAAAAGTACTAGATTAAGCATGACTATGTTCGTTTTATCTGGTTTTATGATTGTCTATGAACAACAAATATAGGACATTTCCCCATATGGGGATATATAGTAACCGGTTTATCTGTAGATATCAAAAGAATTTGTCGGGAAAAAAGTTCTGAGAAAAGACTATTATCCAGCTTAAGCCTGAAGCTGATATAAACAAAAACACCCGGAAACTTCCGGGTGTTTTTGTGATTAACTTTGTTAGAGTGTATGGAAGGTGTAAATTAGTTACAACCCATTGCTCCGGAGCCGACCACTTCTTTGAATTTTAGATTTTCGATATCATCGTCGCTTTCAAAGAGCGATCCGGAAATTTCAAGATATTTTCCCGAAAAGTTTATGCTGCCACCTGATACGGAAAGCTTACCTTCTTTGGAAAAAAACATTTTCCCGTTTTTAAAGTCTACCAATGCAGCAAATCCTTTGTTTTTAAGCTGAGATTCCTCCTGGTCCATATCTTCCAGCCAATTGACGATAGGGTAAGAACCAGATGCTTTTTTCGCATATACTACGTAAATCCCGAAGGCATTGAAAAGATCTTCGAAATCTTTTTCGCCAAACTCTCCGGATTCGTTGTCCATGATCTTTTTCAGGTTCCCGGAAATACCGATGACCATGGAAACTCCATCAGGAAAATCGTCACCGAAAAGATTGAAACCAAGAGCCTGATCGTCTGCGGTCAGACAAAAGGTATAATCCATATTGTAGGAGTTGTTACCTGCTGCGATTACTCCACCACTGGAAGAGTTTTCTCCAAATCCGGAAGCCGCGACTACGAATGTTCCGCCATTGGAGTTTTCAACAAATGTATAAGAGCCTGTAGACTCTACATAGTTGTAACCTGTCTGTGAGGGCGGATTGGAGAATGTAAAACCACCATTTTCTGTTTTTTCGAAACGGTAGGTTTTTCCGTCCTGGGTTTGTAACTGAAACGAAGGCATACGACGGAGAAGCTCTTTTACAGCGTCTTGTTGTTCTTCTTCAGTTAATTGTCTGTTGGTGGGAGCAACTTCGTTGTCATTTTTGGAGCATGAAAATATGGATAGTCCAAAAACGACTAATACTCCCAAGGGGAGTAATAGTCGTCCCAATCTCGATGTGGATTTGGGTGTTTTCATAGTGTTATGAATTGGTTTGTTTCAATTAAAACGCGATACCAAGTCTGAACTGAGCCAGTACGTTGGGACCGAAAGCAAAGTCTCCGCCTTTATTCAATTTAGATTCGGTCTTCTTGCCATCAGTAGCAACATTGACTGTTTTAGAATCTTTAGTAAAAGCCAGACCAAATCCCATTTCAGCGCCAATGAATACTTTTTCAGCAACATAATAATCGGCACCGAATATTGCATTTAGGCCAATTCTTTTGAATCCGTCTGCATTTCTGACCTTTCCTTTTTCAACCTTGGTTTCGCCAGTCTGAATATCCTGTACTTCAGAAGTATTTCTGATAGCCAGATCCAGTTCAGCACCGTAGTACGGAGATAAACGGCTTGTTCCGCCAAGATGTTTTTCAAAACCAGGTCTTATACCGATTTCAAAAGCAGATTCTGCTTTTTTTAACTGCTCAAGTTTCGCATCTGAATCAGCTTCCTGAGTGATTTCGGAAGAACGCGTATATCCCAGATATACAGTTGCTCTTAACGCAGTAGTCTCAGACATGAACTGACGGAAACGGATACCTCCCATACTGAATGGTGCACCGCCAAGGGGAGCAAACTGAAGCTCAAGAGTTTTATCTCCGGCAGCTGGTTTGTACGAAACTGCTTCCTGAGCGAACAGGCCAAAGGAAGAAACGAAAAGAGAAGCGGTAAATAAAAGTTTTTTCATTGGTTTTATGTGTTTGTTATTAATTGTTTCCGAAAGTAAAGTGCTTATCAAAATAAAGCAATAACGCGCGACCAAAAAATATTGGTAATGCGACAATCAATGCTATTGAATCGCCTGGCGAAATCAGCGGCAAGATAAAAAGTTTCCTTGAAAGGAAAAATACGTAAATCGTCGTAGAGAAAACCGGATTATCCGGTTATTTGCCAGATGTCCTTGAGATTTCTGCCGTAGCCATTGTAGTCTAGCCCATAACCTACAACAAATGTATTGGGAATGCTGAATCCAATATAATCAGGTTTGAAAGCATTGGTAAACATGTCCGGTTTGAGCAATAGGCTTACTGTACTGATTGAGGCAGGGTGTTGGTTCCGGATTTGTGTCAGGACATTATCCATTGTAAGACCGGTGTCGATAATATCATCCAGAAGAATGACATGCCGGTCTTTTATATTTTCACTAAGGCCAATTAGTTCTCTTAACTCACCAAGACTTTGGGTACCTGAATAAGAAGAAACTTTTATAAAGCTCAGCTGACATGGAATGCTTATCTCCTTGACGAGATCAGATGCAAAAAGAAATGCACCGTTGAGAAGAATAATGAAAAGAGGGTCTTTGCCGGCATAATCCCGGGAAATTTGTTGTGCAAGTTCGTTAACTCTTGCTGTTATTTCCTTTTCCTGTATGTACGGGAAAAGTGTTTTGTCTAGCAATTGCATGGGCTGAGATGTATATAAAAGAAAAAGACCGGTTTTATTACCGGTCAGGTGATGTAATCAGGCTTTTATTCTTTTCCAGCCTTTCAGGGGATTGTAACCGTTCATTTGCTTGGCATAGTATCCGGTACCATCATAAGGTCTTTTCTCCGGGTGCTCTTTGCATTCAGCCGAGCAGGCGCCATCCAGCTCCCAGCCACACTTCTCACATATAGACTCATGACGGTTGCAAACCGGATTAGCACAGTTTACCATACGATCGCATTCGGTGCCACAAACATAGCATTTGCTGATAATCGTAGGATTGACTTTGTTGACATCAATGGCTACTCTGTTATCAAAAACGTAACATTTACCTTCAAAATCCTCCCCGTTTTCTTCCAGACCATATTTGATAATGCCGCCATGCAGCTGATATACATTCTCAAATCCTTCTTCTAAAAGGTACGCACTGGCTTTTTCGCATTTGATGCCTCCGGTGCAGTAGGTAATGATTTTTTTGTCTTTGAACTTTTTCAGCTCTTCAACCTTTGCCGGAAAATCCCGGAAATTTTCTATATCAAGTGTAAGGGCATTCTTAAACCGGCCGACGCCATATTCATAATCAGACCTGCAGTCAACAATGATAACATCATCGGCATTTTTGATTTTTTTAAAATCGGCAGGGGATAAATGGATGCCGGTTCTCTCATTGGGATCTATATGTCTGAGACCGGAATGTACAATTTCGGGTTTTACGCGAACATGTAGTTTCTGAAAAGCATGTTCACTGACTGTGTCTATTTTGAAGTCTGTTGAAGAAAAGCGAGGATCCGCTTTAACGGTATCCATATACCTTTGGCAGGCTTCTTCTGTTCCTGAAACTGTTCCGTTGAGCCCTTCATGCGCAACGATTATTCTTCCTTTAAGACCCAGCTCGATACAAAAAAGATGATGATCTTCCCGAAATTGCTCAGGGTTCTCGATCTTTGTATAACAGTAGTATAAAAGTACGTTGTATGTCATGAATGTATATAGAAAAATTAACTGACTTTTTCAATTACCTTGGCCGGGTTACCAAATACGGTTTCTCCGTCTTTGACATCATTGATTACAACAGATCCGGCTCCGATACGTGCTTTTTTCCCGATAGTTACGCCACTTACAATGGTGACTCCACTACCGATAAAAGCCTTTTCGCCTACCTTTACACCGGAGTTTAATACAGACCCGGCTCCGATTTGTACATAATCACTTAATTCGACATCGAAGTCAATAACAACATTAGAACTTACGATACAATGGTTGGGAATGCGTGCGTTTGCATTTACTACTGCACCGGCGTTTATCATATTGCCATATCCAAGAAAAGCAAGGTCAGAAACAACTGCATGCGCGTGGATTGCATTGACAGGCATTACTTTCCGCTTGCTTTTAAGCATCTCTACAATACTTTCCTTGTATTTGGTATCATCAGAAGCAACAAAAGCCTCACATTTCTTTCCGATATATTTTAAAAAACCATCATCATCCGGACGACCCAGAATCGCTATATCATTGAGTTCTTTTCCATGGAGGGAGTCGTTTTCGTCAAGGAAACAATAAGTGACTACCTTGTTGGAATTAAAAATATCAAGAGCGACCCGGCCGAGCCCGTTTGCGCCAAAGATGATAACAGGATTATTTTTCATATCAGTTCAGTACACACAAAATTAATCAATTATTCAGAAAGGGTAAAATCTACCGGTTTGCTAACAGAAAATCCGAGAGATAAGTTCAGTCTTCCAGAGGGATCAGGACGTTGAGTGAGCCGGGAACGCATTTTACCAAAAGCCGGGCTGGCATGGTAAAAGGCTCTCCGTCGAGATGTACGGGACCTTCCTTGTCTCGTTCAAATAGCAGCTCTGTAAATTTGGAGGTGCTCATATACCGTGATTGGTGAATACGGGATGCAAACAAACGGACGCCGATCAATGGAGCCAGATACAGCGGGAATGGTTTGAGGATACATAAATCCAGCAGACCATCCCGGATGTTTGCTTTGGGTGCAATGAAGGCATTATTGCCGTATTGATTTGTATTAGCGAAAGTAACGAGGAAGGCTTCTTGTTTTATACGGTTATCTTCTGTTTGAATAGTATACGTATGAGACGAATAGCGAAAGAACTCTTTCAGGGAGATTTTTACATAGCTTTTGAGACCTCTGCTTTCAGCTTTGCTGAATTTATGTCCGATATGCGCATCGAATCCAACTCCTGCTGTACAGAAAAATGGCTTTCCGTTGATTGAGGCACTGTCTATGCTATTTATTGAAACATTGTTTAGTGCGTTAATCGCCTTTATGGGATTTAATGGAATGCCCAGATGTCTGGCAAGGCCGTTTCCGGATCCGGCGGGTATAATACCGAGTGCTGTTTCTGTATGAATCAGGGCCCGGGCAATCTCATTAATTGTTCCATCGCCCCCGACCGCTATGATATTACCATAAGCGTTTAGTACGGCTGATTGAGCCAGCCGGGTTGCATGACCGGGTTGGGAGGTAAACTCTATTGAGAAATCATATTGGTTATGATCGAGGTACTTATTAAAAAGCTTAGTAAACTCTTTTTTTGAATTTGTACCTGATGCCGGATTGATAATAATCAGCGTTTTTGCCGGGTTCAATTCTTTAATTTTTTTTGTAGTAATTTGACAGATGATCACTAAAAACCTGGTAGTACTTCCGAATTACTTTTACCGGATCATGGTGATAAAAGAGTTTTTATTTTTACTTTTAAAATTTCTGACCGAATTAAGCAAAAATATACAAGTTATCCGAAAAAGAATTCAATATGAATAGTGTAGTGAAGGCGGTAATTGGTCTTTTTATCTTATTCGTCACTTCTTGCAATTTGTGCAATGACAAGCATGAACCTCTTCTGGAAGTGGTTTATGTTGATACTACAGAAAGATTGCTGCCTTATGATATCATCAGAGTTGAAGGACAGGATTTTGAAATAAATATTAGCTATTGGGGCAATTCGATTCCTCTGAATCCTCAGTCAGATAGTACTGCTTTTCTGTTTGTCGGACCTGACCGGATTGATACGCTTGTATTAAAATATACTATCTGGTTTGAATACAGGAGTGAGAAGTGCGGTTTTGATACGCATGCGAAAAATATAAGGATTGAACGTTTTTCAGGGTTTAAAGATGTCTGGCTTAATGATAAAAGTATTAGGTTGTTTTTGTAGTTGTTATCTTCTCCTCACCGGAATTTGTCTTTATGGTCAGGATACAAGAAAGAATGCTTTGGGGATTGAGCTTGTAAGACCTGTCAGTCAATTTTGGTGGGCGACGAAGGAACGGAAAATATTGATACCGGAGATAGCGTACAGGAGACAGCTGTCAAAACGTTTCTTTTACCGGTCAGTATATGGGTATACCTGGCTAAAATTTCTCAATGAGAATCTGAGCTACGGGCAGCATGGCATATACATGAAGCAGGGCATTGATTTCAGAGTGGTCGGGATGGGGAAGAGACATGAGCTAATCGCTGGTATAGCGGGTTTTATAACGTATCATCAATCTAGGTCTCAGGGTTTTTTTCACGGATTATATTTTCCGGCCTATCAGACGCCGGTTTTTGAGAACCGACAATGGTTTGGCGGCTGGGAATTGGCGACTAGAATAAATAAAAAATTTTCGGATGTGTTCATTCTAGAATTTACTACCCGGCTTGGTTTTCTTCCGCAATATCATTCGTTCCTGTTTAATAGCTATCTGTCTGGTTTGGGCTATGGCGGTGATGTGAAGGGTAATCATAATTCTGGTAAACCCAGTCTTATTATTTTTCCGGGGATCGAATTGAAACTATACTATCGTTTTTAAGAGTCGGGTGGCTGATCTCAATGTCAAAAACATTTTGAATCATGCTTGCATTGTCCGGATAAATCATTTTTTTGCCGCTTAGCAATCCGGAGCCTATGATTAATTTATCCAGAAAGAAAAAACATTTTGATATCAGAAAGCCTCTCAGGAAATACCTGATCGAATATGAGCGTGAAGTTGAGTTGCCATTAGCATATTCTGATCTTACCCGATATGCCAATACATTTCCCTTGTATGATCAGCGCGGAGAAGATACTTTCTGGGTGTCGGTAATATACGATCAGAGTGATTTCTCCATGATTACCGATGGACTGAAAAAAACGTATGCTACCTTGAAAGTGCATGGAGATCTGTCTCTTATTGAGCACTTGTATATTGACCGTATTGATTTATGTGTGTATGGCAATACACAACCCTTTCGTGTCAGAGTGGTGAATAAGATTAATGACAACTTTGATTATTTCTATGTAAAAAGAGCTGATGCCTCGCGGATATATGGGTTGGAGCTGGAGCATATTCTTTCGCCCAACCGTATTAATTATTATGTTGATGGGGATACACTGATCGAGGAGCATATTGTGGGAATTCCGGGTGATATGTTTATAAAGCACTACCTGAATGATCCGAAGCTGAATAAAATCAGGCTGGCCAAGGAATTTGTAAAATTCAATGAGCGGTGTTTTGTCCGGTTGCTGGGTGATATGCATTCCGGGAACTATGTGGTAGAGATTACTCCCGACTTTGAAGAATACCATTACAGAATCAGAGCTATTGATTTTGATCAGCAGTCTTATGAGGGACGAAAGCTGGTATATATGCCTCAATATTATAAAAGCAATAATCCTATAATAAACATCGGTTTAGAGCTCCTTACTCCTGAATCAGTAAAACAATATCAGAATGAAGAGCGATCACTGATTGCAAACCGGTTGAGGGCTGCACGATACAGGATCAAGGAACTGGGAGATGCAGTGATGAGTGATCAGATAAGTATTCCGGAACATATTGAACGTCTGCGAAATGAACTCGCTGCTCATTATCAGGATGAAGACTTTCTTAATTGTAAGGGAATGGGGGCTATCGTTCGTACCAGTCTCCGTATGTTGCTAAAGAAATCCTGATGCTGTATGATGAATACAATATTTGGAAACCGGGACGTTTAATTGAACGATATTTTTAATTTTGCGACAAATACACCTTTTGAACAAAATGAGAAATCTGTATTTAATCTGGGTAGTGTTGTTTTTCCCGATTACTGTATGGGCCCAGAACGAAATAGACTCTGGTGCTATAAATCTGAGTACGCCCTATCATACCATATCGGTATTTTTAAATAATCTTCAGGAAGAGAATTACCATCCGGAGAAAGCGGCCGGGACATTATATGCACCAGCATATTCAGACGAAGATCGTGAACGTTTGGCAATTAAGTTGAAACAGATATTTGATGCGAAAGGATATCTGATCGAAACAAGCAGATTCTCAAAAAATCCGGATTACAGAGATTCAGCAGATGGCAAGGGGTATATGATTATCGATCACCGGCTGCCCCAGGTTTATCTGGAGAGGGTTGATGGACGCTGGCTTTTCTCGAAAGAAACGGTCGGTGCAATTGAGACTGTTTATGCAGAGGTATTCCCTTTGGGAACGGATCAGCTGATGAATTTACTTTCCGGATCAGCCGGATCAAAAAAATACGTTGGTTTGCATTCCTGGCAAATCCTCGGAATTCTCATTCTGGTTATTCTGAGCTTTTTGATCCACAGACTGCTTACCTGGATTTTTGAAGGTATCATAGTACGGCTTTTGGTACAGGCAGGGCAGCGCATGATTGCCGGAAGGTATATCAAACCGGTCGCCCGACCGTTTAGTTTGCTTGTAGTGGCAATAATTCTCACTGTTTTTCTGCCGGTTCTGCAATTACCGGTTACTTCTTCGAGATATCTGATCCTTGTGCTTAAGGCATCTATACCGGTTTTTGGTACCGTAGTCTTTTATAAGATTGTGGATCTTCTTGCGGCCCATTTTGAAAGACTGGCAGCAAAGACAGAAAGCACATTGGATGATCAGCTTGTACCTCTTTTGAGGAGAGCCCTGAAAGTATTTGTTGTTATTACGGGGGGGCTGTTTACTTTGCAGAATCTCAACTTCAATATTACTGCTTTACTTGCAGGTATTTCAATTGGGGGATTGGCATTTGCTCTGGCTGCTCAGGATACACTGAAAAATTTGTTTGGGTCGTTGATGATTTTTGTAGACCGGCCTTTTCAGATCGGAGACTGGATTATTTCGGACAAAATAGATGGCTCAGTGGAAGAAGTCGGGTTCCGGTCAACCAGGGTAAGAACCTTCCATAATTCGATTACTTATGTGCCTAATGGCAAGATGGCTGATATGACCATAGATAACATGGGTATGCGTCAGTATCGCCGGTACAGGACAATGATCCGGGTTGCTTATGGTACACCGGCTGATTTGATTGAAGTATTTCTGAAAGGGCTGGAAAGAATTGTTGAAGAGCATCCTGCTACCAGAAAGGATTATTATAATATCTATCTCAACAATTTTGATAACTCGGCGCTGGAAATTCTTTTTTATATCTTCTTTGCAGTACCTACCTGGCCGGAAGAGTTAAAAGGCAGACAGGAAGTGATGCTGTCAATTGTACGGCTTGCTGAGGAGCTGGGAATTCAGTTTGCTCTTCCTGCTCAAACGCTTCATGTAGAGACATTCCCCGAAAAAGCATCAATGCGTCCGCATTTTTCCGGGGAAAAGGCAGATTATGAACAGAAAATGAATAACTGGTTCAGAAAAAACCCAGGTGGCAGACAGTTGATGGAAAACTGAGAGAGAAATTGGGGGCTTACCGGTCAATTTCTCCCATTACCACATCGATTGATCCGAGTATGGCAATCAGGTCTGCAACCATTACACCTCTGGATATTTCCGGCAAAACGGCCAGATTCATCATGCATGGAGAACGTCCGTGAACTCTTGCGGGTATATCATATGTACCCGTGGATCGGAAGAAGAACCCCAGTTCACCTTTCGGGCTTTCTCCGCGGATATAAAAGTCCATGGCCTTCGGGCGAATCTTTTTGGGTGCAATTGCCTGCGGGTCAAAGTCTCTGGTCCGTTTGTGATTTCCGCATAACTGGTCCAGACATTGCTCGATTATTTTCAGTGATTCATAACATTCCAGAACCCTGACATAGTTTCGGTCCCAGCAATCTCCTTTTGTGCCAACCTGGCCTTCCCCGACGGGAATGTCAAAATCCAGCTCAGGATATACTGAGTACTGATCAACTCTTCGAAGGTCGTACCGAAGTCCTGAAGCTCTCAGGCAGGGTCCGCTTATACCGTAGTTAATAGCCAGATTTAGAGGTAATATGCCTACATTGGCAGTACGCTCAATGAATATTTTATTATTGATTACCAGTTGTTGCAGTTCTTTAAGCTTCGGTCTGAGATACGTCACAAATTCCCGGCAGCGTTCCTCAAACCCCACAGGAAGGTCATAAAAGAGCCCGCCGATCCATATATAGTTGTATAGCATGCGGGCCCCGCAGACCCATTCCAGCATACGATTGATATGTTCGCGGTCTCTCATTAGCCACAAGAATGGAGTGACAGCACCGATATCAATTGCATATGTACCAACGGCAATGAAATGAGAGGCAATACGGTTGAGCTCTGCTACAAGTACCCGGATATATTCTGTTCTTTTGGGGATTTTATCTTCAATGCCAAGCATTTTTTCAACTCCCATGGCAAAAATATGCTCCGAGTTCATTGCGGCCATATAATCAAGCCGGTCAACAAACGGGATAATCTGATTGTAAGGGAGCTTTTCTGCATGCTTCTCGAAACAGCGATGCAGGTATCCCATATGAGGTATAACCTCTTTTACTGTTTCCCCGTCAGTCAGAACCTCGAGTCGCAAAACTCCGTGGGTGGAAGGATGCTGCGGGCCTAGGTTAATAATCATTTCACCGGGTTTAAGATCTTCTGCCCGGAAAAAATTCGGCTCTGATAACCGCAGATTCTCTTCTTTATAAATAAATTCTATGACACGTTGGGACATTAGTTACTTATCGGGTTTTCGACTTTAATTCCATGGTAAAACTCCTGAGTCTGATAGTCTTTTCGTAAAGGAAATCCGATCCAGTCTTCGGGCAGCAGGATACGTCGTAAATCAGGATGGTCATTAAACAAGATGCCAAACATATCATAGATTTCCCGTTCCTGCCAGTTTGCACCCTGCCATACAGAGCAAATGGAATCGACAGAAGGAAGACTCTCGTCTGTGCCACGGGGAATTGTTACTTTCAATACAAGACTATGATTGTAGGGAATCGAATATAGATGGTAAAGAAGATCAAATGTGTTAACAGAGACTCCGTTGTCAACAGCAGTGATACTTGACAGGAAGTCAAAATATAAATCGATGTTTGAGAGGAGTTCAGAACAAACTTTCCGCAGACTGTCGGCATTCACGTTAAGCTGAGGCTGTAGTTCTCCTTTGTCTTCTCCTGAAACAAACTCAGCGCCGATTTTTTCTGTCAGAATGATACGGATCTGGTCAAATGTCATGAGCTGGCTTGTTTCTGGTTTAAAAGATTCTGGATAGCCTTAGGAGCAGAAAGATTTTGTTCATTTCTTATTTTTTCCTGAAGCTTGAGAAAGCCGCCAATTAATGCCTCCGGGCGGGGTGGACATCCCGGTACATAAATATCAACCGGAATGATTTTGTCAACACCTTTTACTACATGATAACCATGTTCCCAATACGGTCCGCCGCAATTGGAACATGACCCCATTGAAATAACGTATCGGGGTTCGGGCATCTGCTCGTATAATCTTCTGATTCTGTCCGCCATTTTGAATGTAACGGTACCAGCTACAATCATTACATCCGACTGTCGCGGGGAAGGACGGGGAAATACACCGAAACGATCAAGATCGTATCCAGATGCGTATGCTCCCATCATCTCAATGGCACAACAAGCAATACCAAACCCCATAGGCCAGAGTGACGAAAGTCGGGCCCAGTTGACGACATCATCAAGTTTGGTCAGAACGATACCACCGGATCCGGTTTTAGCTTGGCTTAGACTCATTTTTTGTATACCGTTGGTTTAGCTCCTCATATAAATGGGCTGGTACGGGAGATTTGAAATCGACAATACGTTGTTTGGGCTGTATCCAGTCAAGAAATCCTTTTTTCCAGGCATATATAAGTCCTAAGACAAGGATTGCAATGAAAATAAAAATCTCAGCAACTGCAAACCAACCCCATAAGCCATTGCTGCTTTCGATGATTTCTTTTTTCCCGAATACGGTCGCCCAGGGGAAAAGAAAGATCATTTCGACTTCAAAAACCAGAAAGATCAATGCAATAATGTAAAACTTGATGTTAAACTGTCCCCAGGCATCACCGATCGGGTCTTCACCGCATTCGTAAGAGCTCAGTTTTTCAGGATTGGGCCTGAATGGCCGGATTATTTTACTGACCAGCATTCCGGCAGCCACAAACAACATTCCTCCGATAATAAAAAGGAGTATGGTCGAAAATTCAGATAGTTGTGGATTGTGCAAGATACATTATCAATTTAGCAGGTAAATATACTATATCTGATCTGAATAAAGAAATAACAGTAGAGCTGGCCGGAAGGAAATATGAAAATGTACCCGAGTACGGAGATGTACTTTTTAGGGATTAAATTTGAATTATATTTACAGGAAATAGAACAAATTTGTAAAATAATGACTATATATCTGCATCCGTCCGGTTTACATTGGAAGATTTAAAGGTATTAAGTAACAGATATTGCATAGATAATAGAATATGAATATGTTAGGTAGATGGCACATTTTGCCGGTTTTATTTCTTATTTTAAATTTTTATAAAGGCTACACTCAGTGCGAGCCACCTTCATCTATAAAGGCAACGTACTGCGAAGGGCAGCTTGCCGAAATTCTGATGGATGATCCGGATCCCAATGTGCGATACGCCTGGTATTCTATTTATGATCAGCCAATACCTAGTTATGGTACAGAGGGGCGCGGGCGAAGGTTTCTCTCTCCTGGTATTCAAACAGGTCCGGCTACTTTCTATTATCAAAAAGAGGTAACAATGAAAACGGGTCCGGATTATCGCATTCCTTCCGGTGGACAGGCTGTACCGAATAATGGTGTAAACTCATATCAGATGCCTGTTGATGTGGATGTTAGTTTTCGCCTTAATTCATATACCGTTGTGGTTCGGATGAATGACCCAAATGAGACATATGGATTTGGTTTACGCTATCATGATGGTACGGACACAACGTATGCAGAATGGTTTACCGGCCGCAGAAGTGATTTTGTTAGCGTCGGATCCGGATATTACAGGGTTGAAATTCCTGCCGATTTTATAATCCCTGCAGGGGCAGGATTTCTTGAGTTTATTTCTGCTGATGATGAAGGAGAAAATTATATAGGTGTTGAAGAAATATACTGGTATAGTGGTTCATCCTATACAGGGGGGACATATGCTGCAAATAGTATTGAGGTTGGTAATCCGGCAAAGACTATAGGTACTTCGAATCTGTCACCATTGCTGATGGATTGGGATATTACTTTATTATGTGATAAGGTTGGAGTTACTACACAACTTTCTGATAATTGCTGTATTCCCGTTGGCCCGGCCGTGACTCTGTCTGCAACTACACTCACACCTACTTCTGCTGATTTTCCTGTTACTCTTACTGTGAGTGGCGCTGATATTTCCAACGCCATGTTCTATTATTGGTATGATGAAAATAATACGCTGATTGATAACGGTCTCGGTAGAACAAGTATTCAGGTAAATACAGTAGGGCAATATACAGTCAGAGTTGTACGTGAAGCCGGGGATCAGACCAAAGCAGCCTGCTATGCCAACCGATCTGTTACTCTTGGTATAAAGAGTATATTTGCTCCTGCTGATTTTACAATATGTCTTGGAGACCCTGTTACTTTAAAAGGAGAGGGAGCCGAAGGTAAGTATAACTGGTACAGTGATGATGCTGATGCGGACGATTATATTGTAACTAAAAATGCTCAGGAAACGGACGTCTACATTCTTGAGCCAGGAGAATATACCTACATGGTGGAAGGGGAGGTAAAACTTGGAAATATTGCAAAGGACGGTAAATTTGAATTTTTCAATCTGGAAGATAACTATGATCCATTGCAGCCCAATCGGATCTTCGAGACAGCCTATGGTATTGCTCAGGGACCTGATGAAAGTGGGCGTCAGGGGCATTATATAACCGGAGAAGGACAATTCCGCGTTGATGATGTGATCAGAGGTTACTCTGCAAACTCATATCAGTGTAGGACCGTTGATGATTACTGGGTTAAGACCGATCCGGTGACTGGTGATGTAGTTTCCAGAGGTAAAATTTTCATTGCGGATGCTGTTGCCAACAGGGCGGGAACCCCGTTTACTGCTGCGTTTGCTAATACTTACCCTCTTTGGAGACTTTCTGATCAGCCAATAGAACCAGGGCAGACTTACGAATTTTCAATGGATATTTCTAATTGGAATGATGGAGCGACCCCCCCTAATATAATGTTACTGGTAAATGGTGTACCATTAGATAATCTTCAAATTAACGGGGTTCCGGTTTCCGGTGACTATTACGCTTTTCCTGCCAGTAAGTTCTGTCAATGGGAAACCATTGTGGGTACCTGGACGGCACCTCCGGGGGTTACAACAGCAACAATTGCAGTAGCAGAGGTCAGTAATACTCTCATGGGATACGAGTTTGCCATGGATGATATTACGTTTAGTACCGGTAGAGGTATGCAAAGGGACGAAGTAACGATTAAGGTAGAAGACTGTAACGAACTTGAGGCGAGAGAAGATGGTTCCGTATGTGTAGGAGAGCCATTTGAATTGTACACAGTAAAAAATAATGGCTTTATTGCTCACTGGAAAGATTCCAAAGGAAATATAGTAGCTGAAACAGAAAGAGCTAGTGTTTATCCGGTCTCAAACGAAACATATACGGTAACTGCTCGATATCCGCTTATTAACTTTATAAAGAACGGCACTTTTGAAAGTGGTTCACTTGATTTTACAACCACATTGAGAGATCTTTCTACAACTACCAATAGTTCGATCGAGCAGGGTGACTTTTTAGTAGCAACCGGTTCCAGTACTTATCTCCACAGTACGATGCTAAAGAATCAGCCGGATCATACACTTGGCTCGCTAACTGGCAGAATGATGCTGATACGTTTCAAGAAAGATGATGTGCTGGTTGGTAAAACAATTCCTGTCGAATCTGGCCGGAGCTATGTGTTCTCTACCTGGCTAAAGCATTTTCATGTGGGCGGTGCCAATGCCAGAGAATATACATTTGATTTGCTTGTTAATGGTGTGGTGCAGGAAACAATGAAGCTTGCTCCCGGAACAGACTGGACCCAGTTTAGCTATACATGGACTGCTCAGACGTCAGGAAATGTTGCGATTTCTTTTGTTGCACGAACAGATCATTGGGAGTCAGGACTTGCTATGGATGATATTTCATTAGCCCGGTTAGGACCGGAAAAAACCGATGAGGTCAAAGTTACGGTTGATATGTGTAATACACTGACGCTGAAAGATGAGGATTGTGACGATGGAGATCGCCTGATTTCATATGAAACCGATGGAATCTTTAAAGGTTGGTATGATTCAGAAGGAAATCTTGTTTCCCGTGATGATACTTTGAGAGTGCAACCAAGCGCGAGAACGCAATATTCCGCTATTGTAAGTGCCGGACTGGGACCAGTTAATGAAAATGGAAATATGAATCTGGGCCTGGTTGGAATGGAGCAGCTATTTTCCAAACAACCGCAAAATCCGGCGGATAATCAGCCACTCAGAGCCCCTAATTATGGATTTGTTGGAAATGCGAACGAATTCAATGGTAATCATTATGCTCCATTAACCGGGCGGGGAGGAAGTGGTAAGTTTTTGCTGGTGAATACAGATCAGAACAGGACTAACGAACGATTATTCGTATCAAAGCCTGTTCCTGTAGAAGCCGGGAAGGAGTACAATCTTGCATTAAGTCTTGCTTATGCGACAAAACTAACTGAGCTGGTGAAGTTCACGGAGTTTTATCCGATAGAGGTATTCATTGGCGGAGTAAAGATTGCCTCGATTGATCTGGAAGTTGATAATAGCTGGCAGGACTTTTTATTGCCATATTCGCCCGCAACGACTGGTAATGTTCAGATTGAAATTGTGATAACTGCAAAGCAGCGTAATAATTATCTGGATGCCATGCAGTATTTTGCATTTGCTGTGGATGAAGTTCATTTAAGACCTTTGGTTGATGTATTGACCGAGTCTATTGAAGTGGATCCTTGTTTCTCCTGTAATGCACCTGTGACTTTAAGTTTCCCGGAAGATACCCTGAATCTGTGTCTTGGTGATGCATTGGAACTAAGCTTCTCGCTTGATACTGCCAATGGTCCGGCTCTCTTTGGTTATTATTACACCTGGAGCCGTGACAGAGCTGCGCTTGCCAGTCATCCTACAGCTTTATTACCTGCTGATTCTGATAACTGGATATATTCAGTCAGTTCTGTAACTCAAGTTGATTCGGCATGGCATTATATCAGAATTGAGGATGGTAATAATGGTTTTGAGCATTGCTACTTGGAGGACAGTGTTTTGGTTGTGGTTCATGGCAAGCCATTACCGGAGTTGATGTCGGAAGATTTAGATGCGATGTGTGAGGGAGAGAGTCGCCATATCCGAGTTAAGGATGCATTATCCACATCGAAGTATAACTATCGCCTTGAGGATGCGAATGGAGCAACGCTGACGTTGTTTCCTGAGGATGATTCTGTGAATGTGACGGCCGGTACGGGAGGCTTTGATCTCTGGCTGATCGAGGAGACAGCGTTTGGCTGTAAGGATTCAGTGGTTTATCCGATCGCTGTAGACCGTCTTCCAACAGAGGCACTGATTACGACCGTGATCCCTGATACGCTTGCATTCTGTGCATCAGAGAATCCCAAGAATATAATAGGCAATGTACCAACGATTGGGATAGGGGAGTGGACCTCAGACGATGCGGCTTATGGCTTCGGAGATCCGTCATCTGCGACAACGACCCTGACAGGGTTGAATGGAGATGCGGAGTTTAAGATCTCCTGGACGATAAGCAACGGCGTATGTCCTCCATCTTCGGATACGGTAGTGGTGATCGGAACTGACTTTGTGAAACCTGGAGTAAGTCTGACAGTAGATGCAGCTGCGATCTGTGAGGGTACAGAGATTAAATTCAAGGCCAAGGAAGTAAACGGCGGAGATAATCCCCTGTATACATTCTATGCATCTGATGGCAGTATCCTTCAGGCGCAGAGTACATCAGACGAGTACGTAGTGAGCAGTCCTACAGAAGATCTGGAAGTATACGTAGAATTAGTGTCCAACAGTACCTGTTTATCCTCAGATCCCGATTCAGACAAAGCGGAGTCAGCTATAGTAACGGTACAGGTAGACACACGTCCATCCGCTGTGTCCCTTCCCGGCGATACGACGGTATGTTCCGACAAAGTGAATCTGACCGTAACTCTTTCAGGTAGCGAAGGCACCGGCGGATGGGGAGTAATCAATAGCGTAATCGGAAGCTTTACAGACCCGACCGCCAATCCCGGAGAGTTTGTATTTAATTCAGAAGGAGAGACAGAAGTATACTATGTGAACACCTCCCAGCGAGGTCACTGTCCTGAAGAAGGTGATACAATTACCGTAAAGAAGACCGGTAACCTGACCAGCGCAGAACCAGGTCCGGATATAGAAGTATGCGTGGACGAACCTGTAGAGCTGAATGGTAACGATGTAGATCTGGCCAATGAGCATGTCTGGTGGGAAGCACTGGGTACCGATAAGAGCAACCCTGATGCCAGCGGTATAGTGATGACTTTCCCTCTACCTCTTGGTCCGACCGACAGCAGCAAGGCAGAAGTAACGAGCTTTCCGGCCCTTTCTGCCGGAGTAGCTGAGATAGACTATTATTTTGTGTACCATATCAGGAGCCGTCACGGCGATTGTGTATCCCGCGATACCCTTGCAGTGCGTATCCTCAATACCCCGAATCAGCCTGGTCCGATATCAGGGGAGACAGAAATATGTTCAGGCTCGAGCTCCACATATGGAGTAGCAGCAGTCCCCGGAGCCACAGAAGGATACGAGTGGAGTTTTGCACCTGCGGGTCTTGCGCGTGTAGTATCCGGTGGCACCAGCAACGGTGTGAGCATCATCTTTGATGAAAACGGAACAGTGAGCAGCCCGACGGTAGTAGAGATTATAGTAAAAGCCAAGAATCAGTGCGACACAGGACCAGAGCGCCGGCTTTCAGTCACGATCAATCCACAGGTAACCCCCGTATTGAGCCTGAGTCAGAGCAGTCCGTCCGTATGCGCCGGTGATGCGATGACCTTTACAGCCACCGTCAGCGGTCATACCCCTGGCGATGCATATTACCAGTGGTATCATGGTTCTTCAGCTCTGGCAGGAGCGACTACATCCACTCTTATGCTGGATAACCTTGTGAATGGCGATGAAGTCCGTGTAGTAGTTTTTGTGACCAATGAGTGTGCAGTAACCCCTCAGCTGTCCGAATCAGTTCAGGTAGTAGTAACCGATACAGTTCCTGTCCGGGTAAGCCTTGATGCAGATGACTATGAGCCCTGCGATGGTCAGACCGTAGTATTTACCGCTACCGGTCAGCCAGGTTCCGGTGGCAGCTACAGCTGGTATCATAATGGGACCTTACAAGCATCAGCAAGCGCTTCAGCAAGCTTTGTGATGAACGGAGCTGGGACAGAAGATTCCGTACGCGTCGTGTATACCTATAACGGAGCCTGCCCCGGTCCCAGCAATCCTGCCTCGGCAAGCCTTGTTTTAACTCCAACAGATCTTGTTCCGGTAGCAGTGAGTCTTGATGCAGCAGGTCCTATCTGCTTCGATCAGTCAGCGGAGACCTTTACAGCGACGAAAGTTCATAGCGAACCAGGTAATAGCGGCAGTTATCGCTGGCGAATAGGTACTGGGGCGTATGTATCCGGAAGCAGTACCTATACAATGCCATTCCTTCAGCCGGGAGTGTATACAGTAGAAGTAGAATTTACCAGTGGACTTAAATGCGTGGTAGATCGTACAGTTACTGATCAGGCAACGTATGAAGTATTGGCGCTGCCTGCTCCTGCTATAAGCGGCGGAACCGTATATTGTCCTGGAGAGGCTATAACCCTGACGGGTATACCGACTAATATTGGGAGTACCTTTAGCTGGAGTTATATAAATGAAAGCGGAGCATCAACCCCTCTTGGCTCAGCATTGACAGAAAGTGCCGCAAATGAAGGTTTATACGTCTTCCTTGAGCGAGATCCAAATGGTTGTGAAGGTCGTGCCCGTCAGATCGTGGAAGAATTTGATACAGATGTAGAGATTACCGCAACCCCAGGTACGATGAAGTGTGAGGGCGACAGTGTTTATTTGAGCACCCGTCTTGCGACGACCTATACCTGGACACTGGATGGCAATGCGACCAGCTTTACGGATAGAAATATCTGGGTAATAGAGCCGGGAGAGTATGAAGTAACTCTTGTTTTGAATAGTAGTTCCACACAGTGTACCGGTTATGGAGCCATAACGATAGTGGACAAGCCTCGTCCGGAGCCTGTGATTCTTGAGCCAGGCGATACGATCTGCGAGACAGAAGGGTATGTCCTGAATGTATCTGATATGGCTAATCTTTCGAATCCGACCATATCGTGGTATGTAATGGGCGAGTCCGGAATGATAGGTTCCACCTCAGAGCTTGCCGTAAGCAGCAGTGGTCAGTATTATGCAGTGATGAGTCATGATGGTTGTCCCCGTTCTTCCGATACCGTAGAGGTCATAGCAGATCGGGCGGTAAAAGCGGTAGTTCAGCCTCGTGAGCAGTATATAGAAGAAGGAGAGATAGCCGGCTTGAGCGGTCTGTCGAGCGTGAATGCGTATACGTATGCCTGGAGCAGTATCCAATACGAAGGGATCTATTCACCAGATGAAAGAAGCGGCTTTATTCAGGTTCAGCCCCGGGAGAGCATGAATGTTTTTGTTCTTGAGGTAAAGGGAGAGTATGGCAAGTGCGTATCCAGAGATTCGGGTTATGTATTTGTAGAGAAAGACGTTCGTCCGTGGAACAGTTTTTCTCCGAATGGGGATGGCGTGTATGATGAATGGATCATTGAAGGGTTGAGCACATATCCGAATGCTTTGGTAGAGGTATACAACCGTTGGGGCACGTTAGTGTGGCGCTCCGAGGGTTATGAGCAGCCCTGGCGTGGCGAGAACTTCCGCAATGGTCAGCCCCTGCCTGTAGCGACCTATTACTATGTTATATACCCCAATGGGGGTAAGGTGAAGAAGCCACGTACCGGAGATATAACCATTGTTAGGTAAAAGTACAGTGAGCACTGGAAATAAAAGAGGCTGTCTCAGAAGGACAGCCTCTTTTATTTAGGTAACCGGATCAATAATGAGTATTGGACTAGAGTTTCTTAATTTAGGTGACTTTTAGAAGGGTACTTGATGTTTCCCATATCAAAGTCATAAAAAACGGGAATAGGTTTCGCTGACCGCTATGCGACATACGTCAATTTCTCTGTTTCTGTGAGCATCTAATCCTATTATAAGCTACTCCACAATTTGTAAGTCGGCATATGCTACTTCATCCAGTATTTCAGCCACCTCTTCGTAGCTCGAAGCATTAACAAGCCGAATCCTGAATGGCTTAAAATTGGACAAGCCTCTGAAATAATTGGAATAATGTGTACGCATCTCGAATATTCCGGTTTTAGGGCCTTTCCACTCAATAGATTTCGCCAGATGTTTTTTACAAATATTTATGCGCTCTTTGATGTCAGGAGCAGGAAGTGTCATTCCTGTTTTAATATATTCCTTAATTTCATTGAATATCCATGGGTAGCCGATGGCGGCACGTCCGATCATTATTCCATCAACTCCGTATTTGTTTTTGTACTCAAGCGCTTTTTGCGGACTGTCAATATCTCCGTTTCCGAATATTGGTATTTTTATATCCTGACATTCCTTTACTTTGGCGATATAGGACCAGTCTGCTTCTCCTTTATACATTTGTTGCCTGGTACGGCCATGTATCGTCAGAGCCTGAATTCCTGCATCCTGCAACCGTTTGGCTACCTCTATAATATGAATTGTATCATGATCCCAGCCCAGACGGGTTTTGACAGTTACCGGAAGCTTACAGTTTTTAACTATTTCTTCAGTCATTTTCTGCATTTTGGGAAGATCAAGCAGGATACCGGCCCCGGCGCCTTTACAAGCTACTTTTTTTACAGGACATCCGTAATTAATGTCAACCAGTTCGGGTGCCGCTTCTTCAGCAATTTGAGCAGCTTCCCGCATTGCATCAATCTTATCACCAAAAATCTGGATACCAATAGGCCTTTCGTAATCATAGATATCAAGCTTTTTAATACTTTTATCTGCATCTCTGATCAGACCATCTGCAGAAATGAACTCAGTATACATCAAATCTGCACCGTTTTCCTTGCAAACGGCCCTGAACGGCGGATCACTCACGTCTTCCATAGGGGCAAGCAGAAGCGGAAATTCCCCTAATTCAAGTTGGCCTATCTTAATCACTTTGTTTTTTATTATGAATTTTAAAGTAAATTTACACTTTTATGACTAAAATTTATAAGGAAAACCAAAGTCCCTTGGAAGGAGCAGTCCAGTTTATAGGAATTCTGTTCCGGATCTTTGGTATATATTTCGTTGGACTTGCCATAGTTACAATCATCTTACGATTTATTACCGGTGCAGATCAGCAAAGTCTGGCAGATATACTGGCAAGCAGCGCTTCTTTACAACGAAAGCAGGAGTTACTTATTCTTATTCAGACACTGGCTCCGCTGATTCAGTTTCTCTTACTTCCCCTGATCTACATATTCTTTTATCAGAAGCAACTTGCGACAGATGTTTTTACTTTCAGAACCTGGAAGCCTGCAACATTCTTTGCTTTTTCAGTAATGCTTTATTTTACCTTTCTTCCGGTATTGGGGTTTCTGATCAAATGGAATCAGTCGTGGTTCCTGCCGGATTCACTTTCTGAAATGGAGCGCCAGGCAAGAGAAGTTACTGAATTGTTAATACAGTATGATTCTCATTGGGGGTTTCTGAAAGTACTTTTTGTGGTTGCAGTTCTCCCGGCTATAGGTGAGGAACTTTTCTTCAGAGGCATTCTTCAGAATGAAGTACGTTATTTAACAGGAAATATACATGTGGCTGTCTGGACAGCTGCGATAATATTCAGTCTTGCACATTTTCAGTTTCTTGGTTTTGTGCCACGGCTGTGTCTTGGATTGATGTTTGGATATGCATACGTATGGTCGGGTAACTTTTGGGTACCGGTAGGGCTACACTTTCTGAATAACGCGGCAACTCTTATCATGATGAGCTCATACAGAGATCAGTATGATAAAATGTCGCAGGGAGAGGTAGATGAAGTATCAACACCGGTAGTGCTGCTGTTTGCCTGTATGTCAGCTGTAATCACGTATTTCCTTTATAGATTGTATCAGCAAAGAAAAAGTATATATGTTGGATAAGCTTTCAAATTTACAGCAGCGTATTATTACCGGCCTGAGTGGTGCAGCATTGCTGGTGACCGGAATATGGTATAGTGACTGGAGCTATTTTTGCGTGTTTGCTGTGATTGCCGTGTTATCCCTCATAGAATTTTATAAGCTGATTGCTTTGGCAGGAATATCAGCCGGGAAAAAGACCGGGTTTGCGGGCGGCTTGCTGCTTTTCTCCGGAGTTTTCCTTTTTGAAAAAGGATACATTGATGGATCATTCCTGTTTCTGCTGCTTCCTTGTTTATTTCTGCTTTTTATTATTATTCTGTTTCAGAATGTAGAAAAGCCATTTGAGAAAATCGCCTATACATTGCTCGGTATTTTTTATGTCTCTGTTCCGTTTAGTTTATTGACAATGGTAGCTTTTCACTCCGGGGAATATGCCCCGGAAATTGTGTTCGGGATTCTGATTATAATCTGGGGAAATGATATAGGTGGCTATATTGCCGGTATGACCCTGGGAAAACATAAGCTTTATGCCCGGATCTCTCCCAAAAAGACCTGGGAAGGTACCTTGGGGGGTATTATCCTTGGCTTATCTGCTTCTGTTGTGCTTTCCTTGTTTTTCAACGGGCTGACTACCTGGACATGGATTGTGCTCGCGGCGATAATAGTTATTTTTGGAAGCCTGGGAGATCTTATCGAGTCTATGCTGAAAAGAAGTCTGTCCATTAAAGACAGCGGAACACTGATCCCGGGACATGGCGGATTTCTGGACCGCTTTGACGGGCTGATTTTTGCACTGCCATTTGTTGCTACATATGTGATCCTTTTTGTCTGAGTTACAGGCGGAGACATCGTATTTAATCCGGGTGGATATATTTTCGGTTTTTTTGTAAATAAAGAACAATGTTATTTGAGGTTGATAAGTTTTCGAATCTATAAATTCAATATATTTGCAGTTCGTAAATTTCTTATATACTACTAATGACTATCCATAAGGAAGGTTTTAAAATCTTAATCGTTCTTTTTATCATACTTGCAGGTCTGAACCTGTTTGTGATTTCATTCTGGCCGGCATCAACCGGCATTCATAATTTCCTGATCATATTTTCAGTTTTGTGCTATTTGCTCATACTGCAGTTTTTCAGAAGCCCGAGAAGAAAGCTGGTGATTAATGATAAATATGTTATTGCTCCGGCAGATGGCAAGGTGGTGGTAATTGAAGAAGTTGAAGAAACGGAATATTTTAATGATATGAGAAGGCAGGTTTCTATTTTTATGTCTCCCGTGAATGTTCATATTAACAGAAACCCCATTTCAGGATTTGTGACCTATTTTAAATACCATTCGGGCAAATACAAGGTAGCATGGCATCCGAAAGCCAGCACTGAAAATGAACGTACATCTATTGTTTTGGAGAATCCGGAAAGAGGAGCCGTGCTAATTCGTCAGATTGCGGGAGCACTGGCCAAGCGTATTGTTTGGTATCTGAATGCCGGGGAAAGAGTTCAACAGGGTGAGGAGCTGGGTTTTATAAAATTTGGTTCAAGGGTTGATGTATTCCTTCCGCTTGACGCAAAGATCAATGTAAAGATTGGTGAAAAAACCAAAGGCGGACAAACAATTCTGGCGGAATTTGTTTAAAATTTTATCTGGCAATTTGCTTGCGTAATCAAACTATGCATTCTTAATTTCGTTATAGAATTTAATTAATTCCTTTATCCAAAATGAAAGACGATTTCGATGAATTAGATGATGATCAGCTTTATGAAGACTATGAGGCTTATAAAGCATTGATTGAAGCCGGCGTGCCACAAAAGGAGGCTCTTAAGAAAACCGGCCTGACTGCCCAGATCGTAAAAGACCTGGAAGAAGAAATGGGCGATGATGATGAGTTTAAGTCAGAGTTTAAAGAGGTCTGGGGGCATGATGATGATGATTTCGATGAAGGTGCCTGGAAAGAGGAAGACCTGGAAGGGGATAGCTGGGAAGATGATGTCGAAGATAGTTATGACGATTACGACAGAGATTTTTAAACAGAACATTCTAAACTAACGATCTGGCTTTCCCTCAAGGAAAGCCTTTTTTTTAACGGTTCTTTAATTATAATGGAAAATCCGTATTTTACTTAATTCGTCTTTTCTTTTAATTTGCACGAATTATTATAAATAGTAGATTTATGAAAGAAATCATTGAAAACGAATTGAATGAGGCGGCGGAAGTGCTGAATAAGTTTCTTTCAATGCCTGAAAGTATCGCCAACATAGAAGAGGCAGCTGGTCTTATTGTTGCAAGTCTGAAAAGCGGAGGTAAGGTTTTAAGTTGTGGAAACGGTGGTTCTGCCTGTGATGCCATGCATTTTGCAGAAGAAATGACAGGAAGGTTCAGAGAAAACAGAGAACCCCTTCCTGCTATTGCAATCGCTGATCCGTCACATATAACCTGTACTTCTAATGACTTTGGATTCAATTATGTCTTCTCCAGATATCTTAGGGCACTGGGGCAGAAGGGAGATGTTTTGCTTGCTATAAGTACCAGCGGAAACTCAGAAAATGTACTCAGAGCAGCTGAACTTGCAAAGCAACGGGACATAAAAATTATAGCCTTGACCGGAAAAAACGGAGGCAGTCTGGCTGAGTTTGCAGATGTACTTATTAATGTGCCTCACAATGGTTATTCAGACAGAATTCAGGAAGTTCATATTAAAGTTATTCATATACTTATTCTGCTTATCGAAAAGTCTATGAAGCTATAACGTTTTTTCAGCTATGGTATCCAGAACATATGGAAGTGCAGTATTTGGTGTAAATGCGACAATTATAACGATAGAAGTCAGTGTAAGTCAGGGGACCGGTTTTTATATGGTTGGCTTACCAGACAGTGCCGTGAAGGAAAGCGAGCAGAGGGTGGTTGCTGCCATTAAGCACGTTGGCTTTCGTATGCCCAGAATTAAAACAGTAGTAAATCTTGCACCGGCAGATTTACGGAAAGAAGGTTCGGCGTACGATCTGGCTATTGCATTAGGGGTTTTGTCAGCAAGTGAGCAAATTGCGACTTCCGATCTCGATAAGTATTTAATTATGGGGGAGCTGTCACTTAGCGGTGAAGTAAGAGCCATCAAAGGTGTGCTCCCGATTGCGATTGAAGCAAGGAAACGTGGCTTTAAAGGTTTTATCCTGCCTAAGGCCAACGAGCGGGAAGCGGCTATTGTCAATAATATTGATATTATCGGAGTTTCTGATTTGACAGAAGTGACTGATTTTTTCGAAGGAAAAAAATCAATTCGGCCGCTTGCGATAGATACCAGAGATATTTTTTATGCGGATCTCAACAGACATGCTGCTGATTTCTCTAATGTTCAGGGGCAGGAGAATATAAAACGCGCTCTTGAAATTGCTGCTGCCGGCGGTCACAATGTAATTATGGTTGGCCCTCCGGGCGCTGGTAAGACAATGCTGGCAAAACGTCTTCCGGGCATACTCCCTCCTCTCAGTCTCCATGAAGCTTTGGAGACCACGAAAATTCATTCAGTAGCAGGCAAGCTGGGAAAGGAAGCCGCATTAATTGCTTCAAGGCCATTCCGCTCTCCACATCATACTATCAGTGATGTAGCTTTGGTGGGAGGCGGAGGAAATCCTCAGCCAGGTGAAATATCACTTGCGCATAACGGCGTTCTCTTTTTGGACGAATTGCCTGAATTTAAACGTACAGTCCTGGAAGTAATGCGCCAGCCATTGGAGGAGCGTTATGTGACGATCAGCCGGGCGAAGATCTCTGTTGATTTTCCTGCAAATTTTATGCTGATAGCCAGCATGAATCCCTGCCCATGCGGCTTTTACAATCACCCGGAGAAAGAATGTGTCTGCCCGCCGGGAGTGGTACAGCGCTACCTGAATAAAGTGAGTGGTCCCCTGCTCGACAGAATAGACCTGCATGTAGAGGTAACTCCGGTTTCTTTTGATCAGATGACAGCTGAACGAAAAAATGAATCCAGCGCTACAATCAGAGAAAGAGTGGTAAAAGCCAGAAATATTCAGGAAAGCCGTTTTGCGGATAATGAAGAAATTCACTGTAATGCCATGATGCCTCCCCAAATGGTTCAGGAAGTTTGTGCAGTAAATGAAGCAGGTAAAGCTCTGCTTAAAACAGCCATGGCCCGACTGGGCCTTTCAGCAAGAGCCTATGACAGGATATTAAAAGTGAGCAGGACAATCGCTGATCTTGCGGGTACAGAGGAAATACGGATAGAGCATCTTGCGGAAGCAATACAATATCGCAGCCTGGACAGAGATAACTGGGCGGGCTAGCCTTTTTTGAGTAATAGAAACAGGGATTGTGAACTTTAGGCTGTAACTATTTACTTATAGAGTAAGTATTATTATAAGACAGTATGTCTTAAGCGTATGGCATGGTTTTTATGCTAATAGATGGTATATTGCGGCAATATATTGACACTGGCTATATATGAAACACATTTTACAGATTATAGTATTGTTTTTTTTCCTGTTTTCGCAGAGCTTATTTGCACAGAATAATCCTGAGCAACAAGTATATCTGCCTGATTATCAGGTTTTGATACCCAATCCGATTGAGGACAGAGCTACCATAAAGGTTGTACAGGGTAAACATACTCTTACGGAAATAAGGATGTATGATATAATCGGCAAAGAGGTCGTAAAAGTAAAAATAACCTCTGGCAATGGATCATATCCTGTCAATCTGTCAAACCTTCGTCCCGGTGTATATTTTTGCACCATTTTTTCCGATAAAGGAGTTGTTGAAACGAGAAAACTGCTCAAAAGCAATTAATTTTCTTCTGTATTTTACACCCATTTGGTATTATAGAGGTTTTACTCTTTTTTTTTGATTTTGCTTTCTAATTACCCTTCTTCTGAATATTTTCGCCTTTTAGATTAAATAACTTCCGATTAAGTTATTTTTAATATTCATTTCTCCATTAATTTTTAAAAAATGCTGAATTATCAGAAAGTTAACAATATTACAGGGTGGTTTGTTTTCGCTGTTGCTACTCTTGTATATGTTCTGACAATGGAACCGACAGCCAGTTTCTGGGACTGTGGCGAGTTTATAGCTGCTGCCAACAAGCTGCAGGTTCCACATCCTCCCGGAGCTCCTTTCTTTTTGTTGGTTGGGCGTATGTTTTCAATGTTTACCAGCGATGTTGAGCAGATTGCTGTGATGGTAAATCTTGTGTCGGTACTTTCCAGTTCCTTTACAATCCTGTTTCTTTTCTGGACGATTACCATGCTTACCAGAAAAGTTCTTGTTAAAGAAGGAGAGGACATCGGAACAGGACAGCTTCTGACAATTATGGGTTCCGGTATTGTCGGGAGTCTTGCTTTTACTTTTACGGATTCATTCTGGTTTTCGGCAACAGAAGCCGAGGTATATGCCATGTCATCCCTTTTTACAGCATTCGTGTTTTGGGCAATACTGAAATGGGAACATAACTATAACAGTGCTACCAGCGATAGATGGATTCTTTTGATTGCTTATATGGTAGGATTGTCCATCGGGGTACATTTGCTCAATCTTGTTACACTTCCCGCGCTTGGCTTTGTCTATTATTTCAAAAAGTATAAACCAACTCAGCTGGGTGTTATAGCAACCTTTGCTATAAGTGCCGGAATTATTGGTTTTATCATGGTGGGAATTATTCCGGGTTTACCAAGTATCGCCGGAGCATTCGAGATTTTTGCGGTTAACTCACTGGGGCTTCCATTTAATTCGGGAATTATCATATTTGTAACACTATTTCTGGGGGCTTTAATTTATGGACTTATATACTCTGTAAAACAACAGAAAAGTCTGTTAAATCTGCTCCTTCTGAGCTTAACCTTTATATTGATAGGCTATGCATCCTATGGTATTGTGCTGGTACGTTCCAATTTTGACCCGCCAATCGATGAAAATGACCCGGAAAATGTCTTGAGTTTTGTTTCCTATTTGAAACGTGAGCAGTATGGAGACAGACCCTTACTTAAAGGCCACTATTATACCGCCGGATACCCGATAAGTGCTGAAAAAACATCCCCGCAATACAGACGCGATGATGAAAAAGGTACGTATGAAATTTATGATTACAAGAGGGATTATCAGTATGATCCGGCACATGTTGGTTTATTTCCCCGGGCTTATAGTGTACAGCCCAGCCATAAGGAAGCTTATGTCGGATACATGGGTGAGCCTAAAGTTCCTGTAACCAATGCGGATGGTAAACCGGGAAAAAAGCCTAGTATGGCCCAGAATCTGAAGTATTTCTTCGAGTATCAGATAGGACATATGTATATAAGGTATTTCCTCTGGAACTTTATGAGCAGAGAAAGTGACATTCAGGGAGCCGGTTTTATCAGCCCGTCTGAATGGTTTAGCAATGATTTGCCTGAAGAGCTCAGAGAAAATAAAGGAAGAAATAATTTCTATATGCTTCCCCTGATACTGGGCTTTATCGGACTTATGTATCATTACATGAAGAATAAGCTGGATTGGACCATCATCCTGCTGTTATTCTTTTTCGGTGGTATTGCCATTATAATTTACCTGAATCAGCCGCCTATTGAGCCAAGAGAAAGGGATTATACCTATACCGGTTCATTCTATGCGTATTGTATATGGATAGGTTTGGGTGTGGCAGCCATCAGTGATTTCCTGAAAAGGATTATTTCCAGCCAGATTGTAAGGCCGGTACTTGCAACAGTTTTGAGCTTGTCTGTACCCGTTGTTATGGCTGTAGAGGGTTGGGATGACCATAACAGATCCAATCGTTATCACTCAGTAGATTCTGCGAGAAATCTTCTGAACTCCTGTGCTAAGAACGCGATTTTGTTTACAGGTGGTGATAATGATACATTCCCGTTGTGGTATGTACAGGAAGTCGAGGGTTTCCGGACCGATGTCAGAGTCTGCAACCTGAGCCTTCTGAATACAGACTGGTATATCAATCAGATGAAGAGTCAGGCTTATGATTCTGATCCGCTGCCAATCACACTGGATCTGCAGGATTATATCAGTGGTACAAATGATCAGATTTACATAGTCGAAGAGCCCAAATATAAAGGAGGAATAAACCTGCCTTCCTATATCCGTCTGGCAAAGGACAAAGCGTCTAGTGTGACCCGTACTACAGAGTCTGGTGATACATATACAATTATGCCATCAAAAACTTTGTACTTTAATCAGGATGCGGCACAGTTGAAAGAGCAGGCCTGGGTTCCGGACAGTCTTAAAGAATTTATTCAGGACAGGTTCCAGTGGACACTTGCTAAAAATGTATTGGATAAAAAAGATTTCATAATCCTGGATATGATCTCGAATAATAACTGGCAAAGACCAATTTACTTCAGTACTACGCTTTCCAGTTCGGATTATATGAATCTCAGAGATTATATACAGCTGGAAGGACTTGCATACAGACTGATGCCGGTAAAGGATCCTGCGAGTCCGGGGGGATGGGTAAATACAGAGGTGATGTACAATAATCTCATGAACAATTTTTATTTCAGAGAAACCAATAATCCGGAAGTCTACTATGATGAGAATTATTTGAGGTTTTTTGTCAATGCCCGTTCCCAGTATCACAGACTCGCAACTGCCTTGTATGCAGAAGGAGATTCAGTCAGAGCTAAGGAAGTTCTGTTCAGATCACTGGAGGTAATGCCTGATACATCTGTCAATTATGATTTGGCTATTCCTCCGTATATTCCACTATTGTTTGAGCTTGGCGAAAAACAAATGGCTATGAATATTGCAGAGAAGATGGGTCAAAGAGCAATAGAAAATCTCAGCTATTTTGAGAAAATCCGAAATTACAGGACAAGAGATGTCGAAGTTAACCTGTATATTCTGGATCAGCTATTCAGGGTGTTAAGACAATATGGAGAAAAAGATCTGGCAGCAGATTATGAAAGTAATCTGCAGAACTTTGCCACTAAACTTCGATACAGATAAACAAATTCAATTAAATCATAATTAAGAAGAGATATTGAACCCAATATCTCTTCTTATGTTTAAGACTCTACTCTTCTTTTTTTTATTTGCCGGTGCTGTTTGTGCTTGTAGACCGAATAAGCATATTATCAGTCAGGATTTAAGCTTTCTATACAATACAGATAGCCCTGTTTTTAAGCACAAGATATTATTTGAGGGCGAGGATTCAGTCCGTTTATTCATATCATTATCCAAAAACGAAAAAATCCAGTCATTTGATGACCTGGTAAGCCGGTTTGAGTTTAACGGTTTCAAAGCTTTTACATATTCAGACGGAGATGTAATAAATCTTGATGCTGTTCCTATGCGCCTCATGCATTATTGGGAGCTTACTGACAGAATCATTATTCAATATTCAATAGATAATGGAAAAGCAGGAGATGTATTTTTTATAAAAATCAATGATCTTGTCAGGCAGCAGTTTCGACTAATTGACTTTGGTCAGGTTTACAGAAAAATCAATCCTGAGAGAATGTATTTGCTTGAAGGAGAGGATAATGTTCCTTCGATTGGAGAATATTATTACAAAAACCTGCCTTTTCGGCTTCTGAGTTCCGGATATCAGAAAGAAGACTCTGTTACATTTGCATTCTATCGCCTTAATTTTGGTCCTGCTTCAAGGCCATATCATACTATTGACAAGAACCACGACAGAATGATTCCGGAACCGGAACTGAAAGGTACTATTGCCATAGGGGAGGAACAAGAATTTGACCGGGAGGGGGTCGTTGTATTTTCCAGTAATAAGGGTATCCCCGGTTGCTTTTCCTATCTGATAAAATCGCCCCATTATCCTGCTATCGGAAAAGCAGAAGAACTGCTTGAGCCATTACGATATATAACCACTGATTCAGAATTTAAGCAATTAAAGAATTCGAATGATCCTAAAATGGCGGTAGATAGTTTCTGGCTTAATATCGGTGGCAGTATTGAATATTCAAGGATGCTAATTAAACATTACTATGGCAGAGTAGAATTTGCAAACAAGTTTTTTACAACCTACAAAGAAGGCTGGAAGACAGATAAGGGGATGGTTTTTATAATGTTTGGTAAACCAGATATCGTGGTTCGTTATGGAGATGTGGAAGAATGGCAGTATGACCGGTTAATCAATAAAGATTTTCTTACCTTTACATTTTATAAGCAGCCTTTTCTTTTATCATCGGATCATTTTGAACTTAACAGGTCTGAAAAGTACCGTAAAATATGGGATTCGATGATTGATAACTGGAGAAAAGGAATAATCATCAAAAATAATAGTTTGTGAAAAACGATAACAGGGAAGTTGTATTTGGACTAAGGCCGGTAATGGAGGCTCTGCAGTCTGAAAAGGAAATTGAGCGAATTTATATTCAGAGAGAATCCGGAAGCAGTGTTGTTGGTGAACTTCTTTCATTGGCGGCAGAGTTACACGTGCCCGTGATAAAAGTCCCGATTGAGAAACTTAATAATATAACCCGTAAAAATCACCAGGGAGTTATTTGTTTCATTTCTCCTATAAGCTACGGCTCGCTTGATAATGTAATTTCGGAAACTTTTCAGAAAGGAAAGATGCCGCTTATTTTGATACTTGACAGAATTACTGATGTCCGGAATTTCGGAGCTATTTCCAGAACAGCGGAATGTCTGGGAGCACACGGAATTGTGATCCCTTCCAGAGGTGCTGCAGAGATTAATAGCGACGCAGTTAAAACTTCGGCAGGAGCCCTCAATTATATTCCGGTAATCCGGGAAGATAATCTTAAGAATACGATCGATTTTCTGAAGGAAAGCGGCTTGAGTATTGTTTCGTGCACTGAAAAGGCAGATAAATTTGTGTATCAGGCGGACCTGAACCGGCCTCTTGCCATTATTATGGGATCTGAGGAAAATGGAATTTCCCCCGAATATTTAAAGAAATCAGATGAGCGGGTGAAAATACCTCAATATGGAAAGATTGATTCACTCAATGTATCCGTGGCAGCGGGAATAGTACTTTCTGAAGTAATCAGACAACGTATATAACAAAAAAGCTGTCCATTGGACAGCCTTACTATTTTTAAATGAATCGTTGATCTTTAGTTGATTTAACCTGGGCAACAAACTCCTTCACCATCTGTTCATCGTCCTTGTTGCAGATCATCAGTACATCATCATACTCTGCTACAATAAAGTTGTGCAGTCCATGTACCACAACCAGTTTCTCTTTAGGCGTTTTTATAATACAGTTACTCGTATCAGAGGCAATGATATTTCCGGTCAGAACATTAGCCTGTTCATTTTTTTGAGATATATCGTATAAAGATTTCCAGGTACCCAGATCAGACCAGCCAAAGTCACTGAGAAGCACGAAAACATTCTCGGCTTTTTCCATTATACCATAATCAATAGAAATATTCTTACAATGAGAATAAGCCTTAGAGATAAAACTATCTTCACTTTCGGACCAGTATAGGTTTGTTCCTTCATCAAATGTTTCAGCCATTTCAGGCATAAACTCCTCAAAACTTCTGATTATGGTGCTGATACCCCAGATAAATATACCCGCATTCCATACAAAATCACCACTTTCAATAAACTTCTTTGCAAGGTCAAGTACCGGCTTTTCAGTAAAGGTTTTTACCTTTTTCAGGCGTTCGCTTTCATTCTCATGATATTGAATATATCCGTATCCGGTATCCGGCCGGCTTGGCTGTATGCCCAGAGTGATCAGTATATCCGACTCAGAAGCCGCCTTCAGGCCTGTTTTTATTGTGTCAGCAAATTCGTTTTCCTTAAGTATGACATGATCGGAAGGGGCGACAACTACTATGGCATCCTTATTCTTCTGTTTTATCTTGTAGCAGGCATAAGCAATACAGGGTGCAGTATTTCTTCCTATGGGCTCACCAAGAATCTGGTCATCGTTCAGGAATGGCAACTGCTCTTTGACAAGACCATTATAGTCTTTATTGGTAACTATAAAAATATTTTCCTTGGGACAAATATTAAAAAAGCGCTCAGCTGTTTGCTGCAAAAGAGATTTTCCTGTGCCAAGGACATCGTGAAATTGTTTTGGATAACTGGTGCGGCTGAATGGCCAGAAACGACTACCGATTCCGCCGGCCATAATAATGGCATAATAGTTTGGATTCATTTAGATTAACCCTTCTTTTAGTAAATCGTGAATATGGACAAAGCCGGTTATTTTATTGTTTCTTAACACAACCAGCTGAGTAATGTTATTTTGCTGCATTAGGTTGAGTGCATTGACCGCGTATTCTTCAGCATCTATGGTTTTGGGTGAAACGCTCATGATGTCCTTAGCAAGAATACCAGTAAGAATGGTATGATTTTTTAACATTCTTCTCAGATCACCATCAGTAATAATTCCCAGGAGTTCCAGGGCATCGTTGCTTACAGCAACCGCTCCCAACCGCTTCGATGAAATTTCTACAATTACATCATGGATGCTTGCTTCAGGCTTTACAAGCGGGATCTCATTCTGTACGGCGATATCTTCCACTTTTAAATAAAGACGTTTCCCTAAAGAACCACCCGGATGGAGCATTGCAAAATCCCTGCTTGAAAAAGCTCTGGCTTCAATGAGACATACGGCCAGGGCATCACCTATTGCAAGCGCTGCGGTTGTGCTGGTTGTCGGTGCAAGGTTATTAGGACAGGCCTCTTTATCTATAGTTGCATTCAGAATAAAATCAGCCTGCTGGGCAAGGTAAGAATCTGTGTTACCTACAAGAGCAATGAGCTTTGCCCCTTTTCTTTTCAGAAGCGGAACAAGGACCTTGATCTCCGGAGTATTGCCGCTTTTAGAAAGGCAAATTACGATGTCGTCACTGGTAAGCATACCCAGATCTCCGTGAATAGAGTCTGCTGCATGCATAAACATAGAAGGTGTTCCTGTAGAGTTTAATGTGGAGGCAATTTTTTGTCCGATAATGGCACTTTTGCCGATACCGGTAATGACTACGCGGCCTTTGGTGGCCAAAATAGCGTGGACACAGGCTTCAAACTGATCGTCAATCAGGTCAACCAGCGCTTTAAGTGCCTCTGCCTCATTTATGAGGACATTTTTTGCAATTAATTTGAGATTTTTTACTAATTTCAATGTATAGATGCCCTATTGTGGAAACTACTTTTTTATTCCGGGACAAATATAAGAACTAAAGGAAAAAATAAGCTACAGAAAAGGAAATGTTAGTCGAAAATGATGTAGATGTAATAAGCAAATTAAAAACTGTTTTCGGTTACAATCAATTCAGAGGTAATCAGCAGGACATCATCAACAATGTGCTGGCTGGTAAAAATAGTTTCGTGATTATGCCTACAGGGGCAGGAAAATCGTTGTGTTACCAGTTGCCTGCTCTGATGGTAAAAGGTACTGCGATTGTTATTTCTCCCCTGATTGCCCTGATGAAAAATCAGGTAGATCAGCTGAATGCGCTTGGTGTCAATGCTCATTTTCTAAACTCCACACTTTCCAAATCAGAAGCGACCAGGGTAAAAAAGGAAACTCTGAGCGGTGAGCTTAAATTGTTGTATGTGGCGCCGGAATCGCTTACCAAAGAAGAAAATATCGTTTTCTTAAGGCAGGCAAAAATATCGTTTATTGCTATTGATGAGGCACACTGTATTTCTGAATGGGGACATGATTTTCGTCCGGAATACAGAAAAATCAGAACTATTATTGATCAACTGGGCAAGCTACCCATAATTGCCCTGACGGCTACCGCTACTCCCAAAGTACAGCAGGATATTCAGAAAAACCTGCACATGGAGGATGCTACAATTTTTAAGTCTTCCTTCAATCGGGAAAATCTGTACTATGAAGTACGCCCCAAGATAAATGCCAAGAAATCCCTGATACAGTTTATACGAAGCAATAAGGGAAAATCCGGAATTATTTATTGCCTCAGCAGGAAAAAAGTTGAAGAAATTGCAGAGCTCCTGAGGGTAAATGATATAAGAGCTCTTCCGTATCATGCAGGTCTGGAACCAGCTGTAAGAATGGGCAACCAGGATGCATTTCTTAATGAGGAGGTAGATGTTATTGTGGCGACAATAGCCTTTGGGATGGGAATTGACAAGCCCGATGTCCGGTTTGTCATCCATTACGATGTGCCAAAGTCTCTTGAAGGATATTACCAGGAGACGGGCAGGGCAGGAAGAGATGGCCTTGAGGGCAATTGCCTTATGTTTTACAGGCATAAGGATATTTTAAAACTTGAGAAGTTTAACAAAGATAAGACTGTAACGGAAAGAGATAATGCGCGCATTTTATTGCAGGAAATGGTCGCATATTCAGAGCTTTCGGTATGTCGGAGAAAACAGTTGCTAAGCTACTTTGGTGAAGTTTTTGAAAAAGATTGCGGGTTTTGTGACAATTGTCTTAAGCCCAAAGAAAGATTTGATATTCTGGAAGATGCTGTATTAGCCTTAAAAACGGTTAAGCAGACGGAGCAACGCTTCTCTATTAATCATTTGAGCTCTGTGCTTACCGGATATGTAAATGATTATACAGAAAGCTATGGACATCAGTCGCTGGAAGTATTCGGAAAAGGAAAACATCACAATGCAGAGCTTTGGAATTCAATAATACGTCAGTTGACCCTGCTTGGTCTTCTTGCCAAAGATACCGAGGAAGTAGGAGTACTTCGACTTTCTGATAAAGGAAGAGAATATTTGAAGATGCCATATGTGCTTTCCCTTTCTAAAGACCATGATTATTCTGTGGAACAGGCCGCTACGGAAATGGGAAACAGCGTCGAGCGGAGAGGAGTAGATCCTGTTCTTTTTGACATTCTTAAGACGTTGCGAAGAAAAATCGCTAAAGAAAAGGGTGTTCCTCCCTACGTTGTATTTCAGGATCCCTCTCTGGAAGAAATGGCTACGGTCTATCCTGTAACCAGAGAGCAGTTGGCAAATATCAACGGAGTCGGGAATGGAAAGATTGTTAAATTTGGAAAACCGTTTATTGATACCATAGCCCGGTATGCTGAAGAAAATGATATAGAAACTACAGCGGATGTAGTAGTCAAGAGTTCAGTTAATAAGTCAAAAATTAAAATCTTTATAATTCAGCAGATAGACAGAAAAGTAGACCTTGAAGAAATTGCTCAGGCAAAGAGCATCTCCATGTCTGAGCTAATAGAAGAAATTGAGCATATTTGTTACTCCGGAACAAAGCTCAATCTTGATTATTATCTCAATCAGATAATTGATAAAGACAGACAGGATGACATAAAGGATTATTTTATGAGTGTCGAGAGTGATAGTATTCAGGAAGCCATAAGCAATCCGGACAATGAAGATTTTACGGAAGAAGAGCTAAGGCTTGTTCGTATCAAATTCCTGTCTGAGTATGCAAATTAATTTAAATGATCTAAAATATATAAAATGAATATTCTGGTAGTTGGATCTGGTGGAAGAGAGCACGCTTTTGCCTGGAAAATAAAGCAAAGTGAGAAATGTACGAATTTATATGTAGCTCCGGGAAACGCAGGTACACGTGAAGTAGCAGAAAATGTAGATATTGCGGTAAATGATTTTCAAAGACTGGGAGAGTTCTGTCTCAGCCGTCAGATTGATCTTGTTGTGGTAGGCCCTGAAGCACCCTTGGTAGAGGGAATCTCGGACTATTTTGCGTCCAATGATTTGCTGAAGCATATTTTACTGGTGGGGCCGACTGCCAAAGGAGCACAACTGGAGGGGAGTAAAGATTTCTCCAAAGCTTTTATGAATAGATACTCAATACCTACGGCATCTGCCAGGACATTTACTCCTGCCAACTTTGCTGAAGGGATTGAGTATGTAAGTAATCATTCGCTTCCGGTTGTACTAAAGGCAGATGGACTGGCAGCCGGCAAGGGGGTAATTATAGCAGAAGATCATCAGACAGCTAAGGTTACGCTGAAAGATATGCTGGTAGGCGGCAAGTTCGGAGATGCCGGAGCAAAAGTTGTTGTGGAGGAGTTTCTTTCCGGAATAGAACTTTCAGTTTTTGTCCTTACTGATGGGAAAGATTATATCATACTTCCGGAGGCTAAAGATTATAAAAGAATAGGAGAGGGTGATACCGGCCCCAATACCGGTGGTATGGGTGCAATATCTCCTGTCCCTTTTGCGGATAAGGAGTTTATGCAGAGAATTGAGAATCGTATTATAAAACCAACGATCGAAGGATTGAAGAAAGAGGATATACATTATGTTGGATTTATTTTCTTCGGTCTTATAAATGTTGCGGGCGAACCTTACGTTATTGAATATAACGCAAGAATGGGGGATCCTGAGACGGAAGTGGTGCTTCCCAGAATAAAATCTGACCTGGTTGATTTATTAGTAAAAGCAGCCAAAGGTGATTTGAAAGATACTACTGTCGAATTTAGTGAAGAAGCCGCAACAACTGTCATGCTGGTGGCAGGAGGATATCCGGAAGCATATGAAAAAGGTGATCAGATTACCGGACTTGATCAGGTTAGAGAAGTGATTGCTTTTCATGCCGGAACCACTATGAAAGACAACAAAGTCGTTACGAATGGCGGACGGGTGATCGCACTGACTGCATTGGCGGAATCCCGCGAGACAGCTCTGGCGAAATCCAATAAAGCGGCTGGTCTGATAAGCTGGACCGGAAGATATTATAGAACCGATATCGGTTTTGATTTGGTTAATTCTGGTAATAATGTAGTTATTTGACGTATTTTACCGGGATTTTTTAATATTGATTGATTTTCCACTTAAATAATAAAAAATGGGATGTAGTTCTTGTGGTACCGGGGGCGGTTGCAGTACCGGTGGATGTAAAGGTGGATGCAAGTCTGGTGGTTGTAATAAAATGAATACCTTTGACTGGCTCTCAGGTATGGATGATATCTCAACAGATAGATTTGACATTGTTGAGGTTCGTTTTAAAGGCGGCAGAAAAGAGTTTTTTAGAAATTCTAATAATCTTGATCTGGCAACCGGCGATGCCATTGTAGTTGATGTACCGAATGGACATCATCTGGGACATGTATCTCTTAGCGGAGAGCTTGTGCGCCTGCAGATGCGTAAAAAAGGTATTAAGGAAAATGATGAGAGTATTCGTTCAATATACCGGATCGCCAATGAAAAGGATCTTGAGAAATATGAGCTTGCCTCTAATCGGGAAACTGAAACACTGATTCGAACCAGAGATGTCATCAGAGAACTGAAGCTTGATATGAAGCTTTCAGATGTCGAATACCAGGCTGATAATTCAAAAGCCACCTTTTTCTATTCTGCTGATGACAGGGTTGATTTCAGAGAATTGATAAAAAGACTCGCAGCCGAGTTTAAAATCCGGGTCGAGATGCGTCAGATCAGCTTAAGGCAGGAAGCAGGGAGACTGGGAGGAATAGGATCCTGTGGCAGGGAACTGTGCTGTTCTACATGGCTGGCTGATTTTAAGAGTGTTTCAACCTCAGCAGCCAGATATCAGAATTTATCATTAAATCCTTCTAAACTTTCGGGGCAGTGTGGCAGATTAAAGTGTTGCCTGAATTATGAGCTGGACTCATACCTTGAAGCGCTTAAGGATATTCCCGAGATTAATGAACCGTTGAAGACAGCTCAGGGGAATGCTTATCTTCAGAAAACTGATATTTTCAGAAAGATTCTTTGGTTTGGCTATAATCAGGAAACTACTTGGTTTCCGATTCCGGCAAGTCGGGTAGTCGAAATCCTGGAGATGAATAAAAATGGCGTTTTACCCGCTTCTCTTGATTTTGATGAGCTCGAAGATAAAAGCAAGGAAACTCAAAAAGAACTGAATGAGCTTTCCAGGTTTGATGAGAAGTTTGCGAGTGCCAAAAGGAAGAAAAAGAAAAAGAAAAAGAAGAAAGCACCTCAGAAAACTGAGAAAGGATCATGAAAAATATTTGGTTATTGCTGATAACAGGTTTTATACTGACTTCATGTGACAGGAACAGGGTTTATGAGGTAAACAAAACATTGGATAAGGATCAATGGGTTGTGCAGGATTCTTTGCTCTTTGATTTTACTATAGCAGATACAATTCCTAAGTACGACTTTCAATATAATATAAGATACTCTGCTTCATATCCCTATTATAATTTATACATCCGTTATTATTTACTGGACTCCGTTTTCAATGAACTGGAGTCCAGGCAAAATAATATGGATCTGTTTGAACCTAAAACGGGCAAACCTTTGGGTTCAGGGATGGGAGATTATTACGATCATCAAATACTGTTTTTACAGAACAGGAAAATGCCATACTCCGGACAGTTTTATATTAAAGCAGTACATTACATGCGTGATGAACCATTAAATGGCATTGCTTCTTTTGGGATCAGAATTTCTAAATCAGAGTAAGCGAATTAAAAGCATGCCAGTTCCTTGATGAAACATTCATTGGCCTGGGAAACCCAGTTTCTGAAAGCAATGTTTTTTTCTGTATGAAATGGAAGGTAATTGAGGAAGGCAGATAAATCGAATGAAGTGTTCGAAATCCCTGCTCTGGCTCTCTCAGCATCCAATGCATTACATCTTTGTTCATAATGTCCTTGGATAGGAACCATCATGACAGGTTTATCCAGGTACATGGCTTCGCAAATACTTTCGAAGCCTGCTGTCGATACATATCCCGAACAAGACCGCATTAGCTCAAGAAATTTCTGATCATTTATTTTATGAAAGATCAGGTTTTCATGAAAAACAGTGATCTCGCTTGCCTCTTTCTTATCCCAGAAGCAGTGAAGTCTTACCTGATTATTGGCCTGATGCCAGCGTATAATTTCATTCGCATAGCCTTCATTGACTACATAAATCAGATAAAACGGCTCGCGATCAGGTATAACGGAAAGTATTTCCTTTCTTAATAATGGAGGTAAAACATGGGTATTGTTTCGTTTATGTAATGGCAACGGAGTAAAAGATAAAGCAAGTCGCTTATCTGCCTGAATGGAAGTAATTCTGGTATTTAACTTCAGCAAGCTCCGGTCTACTATACTTCCCTTAGGAAATACAAATTCCGGGTGAAGGGCAAGATATTGATGGCCGATACATACAAATCGGGCTTTATGTGAGAAAATACTATTGTATATTCCAGCCAGAAAATCGTAAAAGTTAATGATTACATCGGGATTGTAGCATTCTACCTGAGCATGTATAAATTTCAGATTATTATAGAATCTTTTACATTGGATGAGATTGTGAAGAATGGTTCGGGATATCCTGATTCGTTTGTTTTCTTTATCTAGGATAAAGTTAGGGCTTTCAAATGTGAAAACAGGAGTTCCGATTTTTTGTAGAAAAAAGCCGGGAATGGTTCTGCGGTCGCTTTTACCTACAAGCGTACATACTACATGATGACCAGCATTTTCAAGGGTTTCTTTTAAAGCAATGGCCTGTGTCATATGACCTCTCCCTTCTCCCTGTACGATGAATAAGTAGCGCAACTTTTTTTGCATCGGGATAATTTGTTAGATGATACAAAAAAAGAATCTGAATGTTAGATGATTGTAAAAACCATATTATTCTATTGTTAACCTACAAGCTGGTTGTATGGTAATTGGCATAGCTTTGTGTATTTGCTGAGCTGCTATGGAGATAAGTCGGAGCAAAGAAAATCACTTCCCACTGATGATTTTCGTTTTCGACTAAAGCGCTCAGGGATTCAACCCAGTCGCCTGAGTTCATATAAATAATGCCATTGCTAAAAGATTTAATTCCGGGCTGATGAATATGGCCACATATAATTCCGTCACATTTACGGCTTTTGGCAAACTCAGCAAGCTGAATCTCAAAGTCCGAAATATAGGATACTGCTTTTTTTACTTTGGATTTAATAATTTGGGAAAGAGAATAATATGGCAGACCCCGTTTCTTCCGATACAGATTATATTGTCTATTAATCCATAACAGAAAGGTATATCCTATATCACCAAGTCTGGCAACCCATTTCAGATTGGTTGTAATACTGTCGAATATATCTCCGTGAATAACCAGAAACCTTAACCGGTCAGATTCTAGGATATACTCTCTTCGTATTGAGATATTGCCTATGGTAAATGGAATTACGGTGTCAAGGAAGTCATCATGATTTCCCCTGATATAAATAACTTCTGTATTTCTGCTCTCAATTAACTGAAGAACACGACGGAAGAAACGGGTATGCTGTTTTTTCCATTTGCCATATTTTTTCAGCTGCCAGCCGTCTATGATGTCGCCATTAAGAATAAGCCTGTCACAGGTATTATGTTTTAAAAACAGATTTACCTCTTTTGCTTTGGAACCGGATGTACCCAGATGGATATCCGATAGAACAATGGTTTTATAATGCTTTTTCATGCTGTGTTTTTGTAAATAAACACAGCGCATATAAAGGCATTGTTACCGAAACTTCAACTAATTGTAAACAGGGGTTTATTTTATAACATAGTCTATTATTTCGACTGCCGAAGTCTGGAAAAGCCCCAAAGCCCCATTTGTGATGTTAGATGGCGGGTTAGATGGAGGCGAAGAAAAGAATCCGCCTTCGTTGTTAAGATTTGTATTTAATCCTGAATAGAATTTAAATGCATCTTCAGTGAGAGAATACATCTCAACTTTTGCCGTATCGCCAAGCTGGTACGGAAAAGGAGCTTCCATACCACTGATATTTTCCTGTACCAGTTCATCGGAAGCGATCATAATATCATTTTTCTGGTTGAGCAGTTCACTGTTTTTGTAAAACTTCCATAAGTAAAAATCCTTCGTATCCTGTGGTTCCCTGGCAGTGAAAGATACATAATAACTGTCTGCCTCATGAAGAAAATCAGCTTTTTCGTAATACGTGGCATAAACACTGTCTATAGGATTCAACCGGTTCATAACCGATGAAGACTCATATGTATTTCCTTCTGCAATTACCAGCAGATGATATTGTGCGCCAGGAACTCCTGGTATTTTGGAAGTTTCATATCTGCCATCACCGGCATAGGTCAATGTATCTCGATTGCCACGATCATCGGAAAGCACAACAATGGCATCGGCAATGGAGAGTGATTTCAGTTCAGAATAAAAAGGTACAGCCTTAGTGACTTTAACATATTGGGGTGTGGGTAAGTTGGTGACAAGCCCCTCGATCACGATTTTCTCTTCGAATGATTTCAGATCCGGCTCAATTGTTTCAATACATGAGGTTAGAAACAAGAGCACGGTAAAGAATACCGGAGTGATAATAAAAGACTTTTTCATCAGAAATTAATGTTGTATGTTACAGAAGGCAACCATCTGAAAAGATATATCATGGCAAGTTCTTGTCCTTCGCCGACTTCTTTGTCTCTTACGAGTACTGTGTATGGGTTTTTACGTCCGTACGCATTGTAGAGAGAAATGTTGAGACTGCTTTTAAAGCGGCCTTCCTGATTAAAATTAATATTGACAGCAAGATCTAGTCTGTGGTAGCTTCTCAAACGATAGGCGTTGCGCTCTGTATAGTATACCGGAGTAGTATAATCAAACGTATATCTGCCGGAAGGTAGTGTAAATGGTCTTCCCGTACCGTACACGAAAGTGGAAGACACATTAACCTTCTTACTCAGATCATGAGTTACGACAATGTTGAGGTTATGTCTTCTGTCATAGCTGGCAAGGTACTCTTTATTGTCATTGATACCATCGATTTGTCTGGTTGATTTAGACAGAGTATAACTAATCCAGCCAGTTGTCCTCCCTTTATTTTTTCTGAGGAAAAATTCTGTCCCATATGCTCTTCCTATTCCGGGAAGTATATCTGTTTCAGGATTAGGATTGAGGAAAAGGCTTGCATTATCAACAAAGTCAATAACATTGTCCATGTGTTTGTAATATGCTTCAACAGAAGCTTCGTATACATTTTCCTTGAAATTCCGGAAATATCCCAGAGCAACCTGATCTGCTTTCTGAGGTTGTATATACTTGCCACTGGGAAGCCAGATATTGCTGGGTACAGGTGACGTTGAATTAGACAATAAATGTAAGTATTGGAACATCCGGTTATAGGAAGCTTTGATTGAACTTACTTCATTGAGCGAATATCGAAGCGATGCTCTTGGTTCAAGTCCTGAATATGGCTTAACAGTTTCAAAAGAACCATACGTACTTGTATCCGTAATCGAGTTTTTATCCGGTTTACCATTATAATTTACGACAGATGCTTTTCCTACCTGGCTAAACATAGAGAACCTTAAACCATAGTCAGCAGATAAACGAGGAGTAATTGTCTGCTTGTTTGAGATATAAACTGCTCCATCAATGGAGTAGGCATCCGGGATTTTGTATGATGTAAAAGCTGAGCCGGATCCTTGTGGTGCAAGTTCTCCTGGCATGAAAATTTTATAGCTGGCATCAAACCCATAGGAAAGCTTGTTTTTAGAGTTTAATTCTTGGAAAAATATCTGTTTTAGATTAAAGTCCTGAATACCATTGCTTACTCTCATCTTTTGAGCTTCGTCCAGTTCAATAGCTATATTGAAATCAAATCCTGAATAGCTGAGGTATGTTTGAGAATACAGGCGTTCATTAAACACATGGCGCCAGGAAGCGGTGAGTGAATTATTGCCATAATAGTTATTGAATAGACTTGAGAGTTTTAATACATCTTTACCATAATATCCGGATATTTCTACAAAATTATTTTTGTTGGCTTTTATGCTTATTTTTCCGTTAAGATCATAGAAATATAAGCGGGTTTTGCGGATAGTTTCATCACTGCTCCCTGCGAGAAAAAGGTCAAAGTATGTTCTTCGTCCGGCCAGCATAAAAGAAACTTTATCTTTGACTATCGGACCTTCAAGCATAAGACGACTTGACAAAAGCCCTATCCCTGCAGAACCACCGAATTTTTCAAAATTGCCGGTTTTAGTATTAATTTCCAGCAAAGAAGATAATCTTCCACCATATTGCGCAGGTATTCCACCTTTGTACAATTCTGTGCTTTTCAGAACATCACTGCTGAAAACAGAAAAGATACCCACTGCATGAACGGGATTATATATAGTCGCATTATCAAGAAGAATCAGATTCTGATCTGCGCCACCTCCGCGCACATAAAGTCCGGAGTTACCTTCACCGGCTACCTGTACTCCCGGTAATAACTGAATACTCTTGATAACATCCACTTCACCAAACAATGCAGGAAGTTTCTTTATTTCTTCAATATTCAGTTCAATTGTGCTCATTTTGGTATCCTTGACATTGTCATCGGTACGGGTACCTTTCAATACAATCTCTTCAAGCTCCTCGGTAGCATTAGATAAAAGAAAATCCAGCTTCATATCGGATTGAATCCTTACGGTTCTGACAAGTGTATTGTAACCGTAAAAATATACTTCCAGTGTATACGATCCTTCTTTTAGCTTGAGCTCATAGTTTCCGTCGAAATCGGTCATAGTTCCTGACTTCTGATCGGATGTATAAACAGATGCTCCGGGCAGAGTTTCCCTGCTTATAGAATCTCTTACCGTACCGGAAAGAGTATAAACATTGGACTGGGAAAAGGAAATAAACGGATGTATCAGCGATACTATAAATAAAAAAAAGAATAAGTGTCGCATTTTCGGACGGGTGGTTTTTGAAGGTAAAAATAGAATTTTTAAGGATAAAAAAATACCTGGGGCAAAAATATAAAAAATAGAGGAAAGCTTGTATTTCCTCTATTTTGATTGTAAGACTGTCTATTCAATGCGAGCTTCAACTTCACTGCTTTTTTGGGCAGGTGTAGTTGAATATAATTCGCAATTGTGGAATTCAGTATTTACACTATAGCCATTGATCGCGAACTCTTTTTGTAAAGAATCAGCTTCTATCTGCTTTCTTTTTCTTCGTTCAACTAATTCCCGGTCAAATCTGCCAGGCGGGTTAGTACCACTGAAACTCTGATGTCCTTCGTTTGAATAAGCATAATTCTTTTCCGATCTCGGGCTTACAGAGCCATCCGCCAGCTCATCGTAAAACAAAGAATCCTGTACCTTGGTGTTGCAGTTGCTAAGTAAAAATACCAGTACTCCTGCAAAGATTAAATGTTTCATAGTTTAGTACATTTTGTCAATACCAGCCTTCCGAAGATGTTGAATCCTGGAAATTATATTCTTCATAAGTTTCCTCATCGGCAGGAGTATCCCAGCCGAAAGAGTCCTCAGAGTATGTTGTATCAGAAGAATAGTCCTGAACTCCAAGAACAGGAGACTGAGGAGTGAGTTTTCGCTTATTGGCATTGATTAAAGCTGTATCATTCGAGCATGCAATAAGTTCCTGTTTTTTGGCATTCGAACCATAATAGGTAGAGGCATAGCTTGAGCCGGTCCCCGATCCGGATGAACCTCGGAAGTCTGCGTCTCGTTGTCTGTGAATATAATTCTGATTGTATCGGTTCTCATAATCATATGCATCAATCAGATTGCTGATACGGGCATCATCTTCTTCTGATAGTTCTGTTTTATAATCAAGCTCATCAGGCTTGTTCTGGCACTGGGATTCTTTTTTTGGTGGTTTAGCAGCTGAAAGTTCATTTGCCTGATTATTTCGGGCAGATTTTTTTGAACCATTGCAACTGATCAGTACACCTGCAAAAAGCAGATATACAGATATAGTCATTACTTTCATATCCTTCTACACATTTACATCAACGCCTACAATAATAGTAAGCGTCAGGTAAAAGAATATGTTTTAAAGATCTCCGGAAAGATTTACCTTCCCAGCATATTGTGTTCGAATATAGTGAGCTGATTCTGATCGAGGGTATAACACTTCCGGGAAGTGAAAATAATTTTCGCTTTGGGGGAAAACTCCTTTTCGGGTACCCTGACCTGACCATTTATAAGGTCAAGAAGGGTCAGTCTTGTTCCATTCAGAAAATAAAGGTAGTTATCCCGGAAATCAAAATAATCGATACCATGTGCCTGGATCAGAGTCTTGTAGTTGCCAAGATTATCAAATACAAAAATACCGTTTTCTCTGTCTGACAGATACAGATTGTTGTTATATTCCTTAAAATGAGTAAATACAAATTCATTCTTTGACCGCGGCAGGACCGGCAAAAGAGAGCTATTGACAATAATCTGATTAAATTTCAGGTTGATTTTCTTTAATGTCAGATCTCCCTCATCAACAATCCAAAGGGCATTATCCGGAGACAAAGCCCCAAGAGAGGCAAAACCAACCTGGTTATTGTTTATTCTGGTGGTACTTATTTCGGTCAGGAAGCGATTTAATAGCCTGAATTCCTGGAAGTTTTTATAAAAAAGAAATATGTTCACATTCCTGCTTCCATCTATGGCGGTGATTTTACTTTTTTTCCCGGGGGAAAAGAAAGTGATTTTCCTGCCAAGGGAATCATATTGGCTTACTATTCCTTCGTCATCCGCAATATATATATTATTGTACGAGTCAGATGAGATATGATGTGCATTTCCGACCTGTATAGTAGTCAAAAGCTTCCATCCTTCCTGAGCCAGTGAAGAAAGAGCAAGAAAGAGCATAAAAAAAAGAAACAGATATAAACCTTTAGCTGCTTTCAAATTCCTTCAGATCAATTTTTTTACCATCAAATACGGCATATGTATAGAAGTTTACCCATTCGCCCAGATTAATATATTCCGATTGCTGATTGATGCGCATCCGTAAAGGAAGATGACGATGCCCGAATATATAAAAATGATAATTGGTCCGACACTCGTTTTCCTTGCAAAACTGATAAAGCCATTCTTTTTCATTGAGGAATACATCATCCTTTTTTATGTTGCTTATACGGCTTTTTCTGGACCAGAAATTGGCAATTCCCATGCCAACATATGAGGGAATAAGACTGAAAGCACGCTGACAAAGCTTATTGGCAAAAACCTTTTTTATGATTTTGTAGAAATGATCTCCGGGGCCCAGGCCGTCACCATGCCCAACGAAAAAACGGGTTTCGTTTACTTCAAACTGTTGAGAAGTATAGAACACAGGAATATCCAGTTCCGTCGGGAAGTAGTCAAACATCCACATGTCATGGTTGCCCGTAAAAAAGTAGACGGGAATTCCTTTTTCCCGGATAAAGGCTAATTTGCCCAGAAATTTAATATAACCTTTAGGAACGGTATATTTATATTCGAACCAGAAATCAAAGATATCTCCAAGAATAAAAATGGCAGCCGCATCCTCTTCGATTTCAGAAAGCCAGCGGACAATCTTGTTTTCTCTCGCTTTACTTTCGGCTTTATTGGGAACTCCCAAATGGAAATCAGAAGCAAAATATATTTTTTTCCCTTCGGGTAAGTTACTTTTGGGAGGTATCATCGATTAAAAACAGAACAAGTTCTTTGGGACCATGTGCACCGAGTACAAGAGTTTTTTCAATATCGGCTGTACGGCTGGGACCTGTGATAAGGCCGATCATGGAGGGGATATTGCTTTGATATTTATTTTTAAGAAGACTCATTGCATCGGCTATTTCACGGCTTATCTGAGAGGAGAATGCAACTACGATATGAATATGAGGAAATATTCCCAGGCTTCTGCCGGACTCAGAATGAGAAGATACAAGAATACTTCCGGTTCGGGCCACTAATGCTTCGCAGGTTGTGATTCCGATTTCTGCAGAGACAAAGTTTTTTCTTTCGGATGAAAAAGAAAAAAGTCCGCTCAAGGCTTCCTGTAGTTCTTTTTCCCAGACAAAAATCTGTTTGTAGCTGTTCTGAGAAATATACGACCGGATGGTTAGCATAAACTCATCAATGTTCTCGCAGTAAAAGAAGGTGCCTTTGTTTTGAATGAAGTTTTCGGCAAAAACAAAGGTGATGTCTTCATCAGGAAGTTCTTTCATTACGGGAGAGGCAAACTCCGGGATACTCATGGTATAATCACCTTTTCCCAGAGCAAGCCTGACCTTTTTTAGTATCTTGTCGCGAGAACTTTCTGAATTCATTTAAGAATTGTCTTTTTCTGAACCATCATTTTCTTCCTGATTAGGGTGAGAGTGATCACTGGTTCGGGATTCATCGGATTCTTCTTTTTTTATGCTTTTTTCTTCTACCTGTTTGTCCAGTGCTTCTGTATTCAAATCAATGCTGCCATCTCCGTTGACCTTGCGATTGGTGTACTCTTCATAGGTCGTTGGGCGTTCGAAAGGCCTTTTTCCGATCAGATTTTCAAGATCAGACTGAAAGATTATTTCTTTTTCTAAAAGCTCCTGGGCAACGATCTCCAGTTCTTTTTGTTTATCTTTCAGCAGTTTCTTGGTACGGTCAAAAGCATCATTTATGATTTTACGGACCTCTTCATCAATAGTCTGAGAAGTAAATTCAGAATATGGTTTAGTAAAATTATAATCACCGGACTGCTTTGAATCATAAAAGGATACGTTTCCGATCTTATCATTCATTCCATATACAGTTACCATGCTATAAGCCATCTTTGTAATACGCTCAAGATCACTCAATGCCCCGGTTGAGATCTTTCCGAAAATAATTTCTTCGGCGGCGCGTCCACCCAGCGTCATGCACATTTCATCGATAAGCTGTTCTGTAGTGTACAGAAACTGTTCTTTGGGAAGATACTGCGCATAGCCTAATGCAGCCACACCTCTTGGTACTATACTGACTTTTACTAAAGGGTCTGCGTGCTCAAGGAACCAGCCGGCTACTGCATGACCGGCTTCATGATAGGCTACTATTTTCTTTTCTTCAGGGGAAATAATTTTATTTTTCTTTTCCAGCCCGCCGATTACCCGGTCGATTGCATCCTGAAAATCCTGCATGTCTACGGAAGTTTTGTCTCTTCTGGCTGCAATAAGCGCAGCTTCATTGCAAACATTGGCGATTTCAGCTCCTGCAAATCCGGGAGTTTGCGCAGCCAGTTTTTTAGGGTCCACTCCGGAAGATAGTTTCAGTGGTTTTAAATGTACTCTGAAAATATGCTCTCTTCCGATAATATCAGGCTTATCAATACTGATTTGTCGGTCAAAACGTCCGGGTCTTAACAAGGCGGAGTCAAGAATATCAGGACGGTTTGTAGCTGCAAGAATAATCACTCCGGAGTCCGTAGCAAATCCGTCCATTTCTACCAACAGGGAGTTTAAGGTATTTTCCCGCTCATCATTGGCACCAGGCATGGCTCCTCTTCCTCTGGATCTTCCTATTGCATCAATTTCGTCAATGAATATGATACAAGGAGCTTTTTCTTTTGCCTGCTTAAACAGGTCTCTTACTCTCGCGGCCCCTACTCCGACAAACATTTCTACAAAGTCAGACCCTGACAAGGAGAAAAACGGAACTCCGGCTTCACCTGCCACAGCTTTGGCCAAAAGGGTTTTTCCTGTACCGGGAGGACCTACGAGGAGGGCTCCTTTAGGAATTTTACCACCTAATTTGGTAAACTTAGTAGGGTTCTTAAGAAAATCTACAATTTCTTTTACTTCTTCCTTGCCTTCTTCCAGCCCGGCAACATCAGCAAAGGTGATTTTTACTTTATTTTCAGCATCGAATAAAGCTGCTTTGGACTTTCCTATATTAAAAATCTGACCACCCGGACCTCCGCCTGCCACTCTTCTCATCAAATACCAGAAACCAAACAAAAGGAGAAATACGAATCCCCAGCTTAGAAGAATATTAGAGAATTGATTAGAGCTCTCGATATTCAGCTCAAGCCTTTTATCGGCAGGAATCTTACTTTCCTTTTCAAATTCTTCCTTCTTCTTGATAAAAGTTTCGCCACTGTAAATTTCGAAATAAGCCTGCGGGCCATGGGTCATTGACAGAGAATTCCTGTTACGAAGAATATCCGTATACTTGTCATTGTCTAAAGCGCTTTCTTTCAGCGTTACATCAACAATGTTTTTTTCCCTGACAAGATTTATAGATTTCACGTCTTCGCTTTTGTACATCTGAAAGAATCTGGTTTCAGATATCTTAAAAGGTGCAGTATTTTTATTGAAATAGGTTATTCCAATTACCAACAAAAGCAAAACAACAATAAGCCAGATCTGGAAGTTTGGCTTAGGGGAGTTTTTGGGAATTATATTCTTCTTCTTTTTGAAATTTCCGTCTGTCATTATGTTTTACTCTTTAATCAAAACCGTTTTCAATTTTTGTTATTTTCGCATCTCCCCAAAGTTCTTCCAGAGCAAAAAAAGCCCTTTTTTCTTTTTTAAAGACATGCGCTACAATGTCCACGTAGTCTAACAAAATCCATTCCTTATTTTGTTTTCCCTCAGACCGCCATGGATGCTCAGAAGTTGCCTGGTATACTTCTTTCTCGATTGAGTCGGAAATGGCATCGACCTGTGTGTCGGAGTTACCCGTGCAAATTATAAAAAAATCAGCTACCGCACCTTTAATTCCTGATAAATCAACGAGCACAATATCGCTTGCTTTCTTTTCAAGCATGCCCATCACTATTATTTCTCTCAGATTTACTTTATTTTCTGTAACTTTAACCACTATTTATCTTTTGAGTTTAACTTTCCGGCAAAAATATAAAAAACTTGCTCAATACTGTTTTACCAAATACTTTATTTACAGGACAAGAGTTTCAATATCTGCCAACTTGTCATTCTACCAACAGAGTTGCTATGGAAATTCTGTCTTCCGGAGCAGCATCAAATGGTATGGTCGTCATAACAGCTAATCAAACTGCAGGACAGGGACAATATGGCAATTCCTGGGAAGCAGAACCTGGTGCCAATCTGACCTTTTCAGTAATTTACCGGTTCTTAAACCTTCCGGTGTCTGACCAGTTTTATCTGACCATCGTGACTTCACTTGCAGTATACCAAACTTTAACAACATATCTAACAAAAAAGGTCAATATTAAATGGCCCAATGATCTTTATTGTAATGACAGGAAAATATGCGGTATTCTGATTCAAAGTATAATAAAGGGCAAGATAATCGATGGAGTGGTTGTTGGTATTGGCTTGAATGTGAATCAGACAGATTTTATGACTCCCGGTGCGATTTCCATGAAACAGGTATCGGGAGAAAGCATTAATCTGGAAATGCTGCTTAAGGCGCTACTCGAAAATCTTGAAGCATTTTTTGTAGATTTGCAGTCGGGAAAAAAAGAAACTCTAAAAGATTTATATTTGCAAAAGTTATATTTTCTCAATGAGAAGAGGCGTTTTTTTTCGGAGATCAGAGGAGAGTTTGAAGGAATTATCAGAGGAGTGGACCAGTCGGGATGCCTGGAGGTGGAAAGGGGAGGAAGTATTGATTTTTATAATCTGAAAGAAATTAAATTTCTGGATATAAAATAATTTGAAAATAAATAAAGTACCTATTTTTTAAAACGATAACAATGGTGGAAACATATCTGAAATACAAAGTCAAAGATATATCACTTGCCTCTTGGGGAAGAAAAGAAATAGAACTGGCAGAAGCTGAAATGCCTGGTCTGATGTCAATAAGAGAAGAGTTCGGACCGTCTAAGCCTCTAAAGGGAGCAAGGATTGCCGGATGTCTCCATATGACGATACAAACAGCAGTTTTAATTGAAACGCTGATCGAGCTGGGTGCTGAGGTTACCTGGTCTTCCTGCAACATTTTCTCTACACAGGATCACGCTGCTGCTGCGATTGCGGAAAAAGGTATATCTGTTTATGCCTGGAAAGGAATGAATGAAGAAGAGTTTGACTGGTGTATCGAGCAGACTCTTTTCTTTGGGGAAGACAGAAAACCCCTCAATATGATCCTGGATGATGGCGGAGACCTGACGAATATGGTACTGGATAAATATCCGGAACTGGTGAAAGATATCAGAGGAATTTCTGAAGAAACCACAACAGGTGTGCTACGTCTTGTGGAGCGAATGAAAAAGGGAACGCTTCCATTGCCTGCTATCAATATTAATGATTCAGTTACCAAATCAAAGTTTGATAATAAATATGGCTGTAAAGAATCTTTGGTAGATGCGATTCGTCGTGCTACGGACGTGATGATGGCTGGTAAAGTGGCTGTAGTTGCCGGTTATGGAGATGTTGGTAAAGGGTCAGCGGCCTCATTAAGAGGAGCCGGAGCCCGGGTTATTGTAACAGAAATTGATCCGATATGTGCCCTTCAGGCCGCTATGGACGGCTACGAAGTGCGTAAAATGGATGAAGCAGTAAAGAGAGCAGATATAATTGTAACAGCTACCGGAAACAAAGATATCATCGTCGGCCGTCATTTTGAGTCAATGAAAGATAAGGCCATTGTATGCAATATCGGGCATTTTGACAATGAGATAGATATGGCCTGGCTTAATAAAAATCATGGTTCTTCTAAAGTTACCATAAAACCACAGGTCGATAAATATACCCTGAAGGGTAAGGATATCATTGTACTGGCTGAAGGAAGACTGGTAAATCTTGGATGTGCTACAGGGCATCCTTCCTTTGTAATGTCCAATTCGTTTACCAATCAGGTTCTTGCTCAGATGGAACTATGGCAGAATAACAAGAATTATGAAAATAAGGTCTATACTTTGCCAAAGCATCTGGATGAGAAGGTTGCTCGTCTTCATCTTGCTAAAATCGGAGTAGAGCTGGACATTCTGACACCAGGACAGGCAGAATATATCGGAGTAACCGTAGAAGGGCCATTTAAATCGGATTTATACAGGTATTAGGAGTTTAACTGGCCATTTGGGGATATTGTTGAGCTAAGTAAATATGTTTAAAAATAGAAAAGCAAGCTTATTATAAGCTTGCTTTTCTATTTTTAGCCTAAGTATCAATTCAAACAAAAGCCAGTTTTTACCAAAGGGGATAACCTATATTGTCCCATCTGTATGCACCACCGGTATATTGTTGAGAGATTGATCCGTTGACATTAACCTGATACGTATAGCTTAGTCCATTGTGAACGGTTAGATAACTGATTAAACCCACCTGAATATCGTTTACGTTGTAATGGTTATTATTGAGATTGCCTGAAAAATTACCAACGTTGCTTACTTGGGCTGACCATGAAAAATTATAAAAAATATCTCTTTTTTCTCCGGCAGACTTCCATCCTTTGCTTCCTTTATATTCCATCTTTATTCTTAAGAATAGGTAAATAGCATCTACAATATACGTTTCTCTGTAGGTAACCAATTCATGGACATATTTTCGCTCACCACCTGCATTAAATTGATACTGATGTCTTGCGTCAAGCCCATATGTGCCAAGGACAGCGGTAGAAGTTCTTGCATTTGAGGGAGCATCTATCAGGATAACTTCTCCACCAGCTTTTGATTTATTTTTGCATAATGCCGGATTGGCTTTAATCAGCTTTAGTTCGTCTTCTCCATTTGCTTCATACTTATAGCCATCATGATACCAAAAGATGGTCTCACCAATCTGGAATTCACCTTTTTCGTTCAGATACCATAAATGTGCTGCCGGAAAATTAAACTTTTGCAGGTCCTCCAGTGTCGGATTGTACCCTTCTGAGGTGATAAGTGCTTTCTCAAGCGATACAAAGTTGAAGTTGCTTTTCCAAGTCTCAGCTTCAGAAGGAGTGAACTCGGCGAGTTCAGTTCTTACCATGTTAAAAGTTTCCAGATCTTTAAATACAATTCTCCCGTTCTCAATTCTGGCATCAGTACCTGCGTCAGTCTGTGCTTGAGAACTTACAGGCTGAACATCTTCTTTCTTACTGCATGAAGAGAGAAATAAAAATGTTAAAGCTAAGATTGTAAAAAAAATGTTTTTCATAATGTTTATAGATTTATATGTTTAAAAAATATTTACAAATATATATTTTTTTAAATATATAATATAAAAAAATAATTTATTCATTAATAAAAGATAGGGCTTAGTCTGTTTTTATGAATCTTTGTCGACCTTTGTTAATTGTTGTATATACACTCATCGTTTCTTTTGCTGTATTTTTTTTCGAGAACCCCTGAACTTTTTGAAAAGCATTATCAATCAGTAGCTCCTTTAGCTTCTGATCGTTTATTAGAAGTTGTATACTGCCTGCAAGACCTTTTGCATCTCCCACCTCGGCCAGAAGTCCCGTTTCTTTATCAATAACTGTTTCCGTTATTCCGCCACCTTTCGTTGCAACTACCGGAACTTTGCACGCAAAAGCATCCAGAACAGTAGTGCCCAGCCCTTCTGTTTCAGATGTAATAAGGAAATAATCCAGTTCAGGGAGAATTTTCGGGATATCATTACGAAATCCTGTCAGCAGAATTCTTCCTGTCAGCCCCTTTTCAGCTACATAATTTTCAATATCTGCCCGTAGCGGACCATCTCCTATAATAAAGAAATAGGCATCAAGACCTACACTTATCAGCTGGTGGGCAGTATCTACAAATGTATAATAATCTTTATGGGGGGCGATGGCAGATACATTACCTATAAGTATGGCATTGGAGGGAATCGAATATTCCTGACGGAGGAGCTGATGTTTTACGTGCGATGTGAATCTGGTTATGTCGATACCACTGTACACGGTCAGACATCTATCAGGCCTTTTTATCGATTGACGAACTATATTCTCAATGGTTTTTGAAACACATATGATTCGCTTTATCGCAGGATGGTTATATTTATACTGTGTTATCAGGTTTTTTTTGACTGGAAAATCAACTCTCCGACTAAGGACGATCGGGGTGGGATTGCCCAGAACAGATGATAAAATACCCAGTCCGTGAGAGAAGCTGCTATGCAGGTGCATCAGGTCAACCTCAAAGTACTTGCAGGCCTGCTTTAAGTATAATGCTGAAAATATATCGTACTGGCTTCTGAATGCTAAGCCCAGGTGGGTGATACCTTTCTCTACACAGAAAGCTTCAAAAGCAGAGTCTTTTTTGCAGGCAACAATATTTTCTACTCCAAGATTTTCAAGTTCTTCGATCAGGTATGCGATTTGTTGCTCACCGCCCCTCCAGGACATTTCGGATGATAAATGTAATACTTTCACGACTTACTTTATTTGGCAGAATAATTGCCTACAACATTATATAATAAAACCATGTTCTAAATATAAGACTACATCCTGAATTGGGATATAGATTTTAACAAAATATGAGGAGAAGCAGGTATGGAAGAGGATAAAAAATCGAATCATCAGAATCCAACCGGATTAAATAAAACGGAAAAGGACGCTCTTTTCGAAAAAGAGTTTATGCCGCTTATTGATAGTTTATATAATTTTGCCTACAGGCTTACTCTGGATGAAGACGACGCCAATGATCTGGTTCAGGAAACCTATCTTAAGGCATATCGTTTCTTTGATTCTTACGAACAGGGAACTAATGCAAAGGCCTGGTTGTTCAGAATCCTGAAGAATAGTTTTATCAACGAGTTCAGAAAGAAAAGTAAAGAGCCCTCAAAGATAGATTATAATGAGGTAGAAACTTTTTATAATTCGGAAGATGTTGATGAAAATATTACCGCAGATTTGAGAGTGGAAAGCATCTCGGATATGATCGGAGATGAAGTTGCAAATGCTCTGAATACTCTTGCTGTTGACTTCAGAACTATAATTATCCTATGCGACCTGGAAGGTTTTACGTACGAAGAAATGTCTAAAATTCTGGATATTCCTATAGGAACAGTCCGGTCAAGATTACATCGTGCAAGAAATCTGCTGAAGGAAAAGTTGAAAAATTATGCCACAACCATGGGATATAATAAATAATAATGTAGTAATTTGAATTATTATAGATTTCTTTAAATTAATCAGAATAATGCATGAGTTCTTTTCCGAAGAACAAACACAGCACAAAGTGTGTGGAAGAAGGTAAGTGTTTGGAAAGTTTGCAGCTAATTTTGGATGGAGAAGCGTCCACAGAAGAGGAGGAAGCATTTATGGATCATCTGAATGTTTGTATGCCGTGTTATAATCATTATAAACTGGACAGAGCAGTGAAAGAGTTGTTGCAAACCAGAATTGCAAAGGTGAAAATGCCTGATCATCTGGTGGATAATATTAAAAAGCAACTTGCATATATTAAAGAAAGTACTTCAAATTCATGAGTGGTGGCAAATTAATCATTTTTTCGGCCCCTTCGGGGTCAGGTAAAACAACAATCGTAAAACATTTGCTTGCAAAAATGCCCGATCTGGGCTTTTCTATTTCTGCGTGTACCAGAGATAAAAGAGGGAGAATGGAAGAGCATGGTAAAGATTATTATTTCCTTACTCCCGAGGATTTTAAGACCAGAATTGTTAATGACGAATTTGTTGAGTGGCAGGAAGTATATCCCGGAGCTTTTTATGGTACATTGAAGTCGGAAATTGAACGGATATGGTCTACAGGGAAAAATGTGATTTTTGATGTAGACGTAAAAGGCGGACTGAATCTTAAAAAATACTATAAAGAACGGGCACTAGCTATTTATGTTAAGCCACCCTCTCTGGAAGTGCTTGAACAAAGACTCAGAGCGCGTAATACAGAGACAGAAGAAAGTATCTCGGCAAGGCTATTCAAAGTGAAATTTGAAATGAGCTTTGAAGATAAGTTCGACAGGGTCCTGATAAATAATGATCTGCACAAGGCATTTGAGGATGCGGAGAAGCTGATCAACGATTTTGTCGCTGAATAGTCTGAATATTTTTAGATGCAGAAAATCGGATTATTTTTTGGTTCTTTTAATCCTATCCATATAGGGCATCTTATTATTGCCAACACTATGCTTGAGAATACAGACCTGCATGAAGTATGGTTTGTAGTCAGCCCTCATAACCCGCTTAAGAAGAAGTCAACGCTCCTGCATGAGTTTGACCGGATGTATATGGTGGAAAGAGCAATCTCTGACAATTACAGGATGCGTGGTATTGATATTGAATTTCACATGCCCAGGCCCAGCTATACTATTGATACATTGATGTATATGGTAGAACGCTGGCCTGATAAGCATTTTGTACTAATCATCGGGGAAGATAATCTGCCTCATTTTCATAAGTGGAAAAATTACGAGCAGATACTCGCCAATTTTGAACTATATGTATATCCCAGACCTGGCATCACAGATGACGCACAAATAAAAAACCATCCGAATGTTCGGATGGTTGATGCGCCTTTATTGGATATATCGGCTACGTTTATCAGAAATCTGATACGTAATGAAAAATCAGCTAAATATCTGCTCCCGCCTGGAGTTGAGGATTACATCAGAACCCGGGGATTCTATAGGGATTAGATGGTCAGAATATCTGTTTCTTTTGCAGCCAGTATCTGATCTATTTTGGTAATATGAGAATCTGTTAATTGCTGAACAGTCTCTTCTGCTTTTTTGATTGCATCTTCCGGAGCTCCATCCTTAAGCAGCTTCTTAAGATCCTCATTTGTCGTTTTTCTGATTGAGCGAATACGTACTTTGCCATTTTCAGCTTCAGATTTTGCCTGCTTTACCAGCGATTTTCTTCTTTCTTCAGTCAGAGGGGGAATATTTATCCGGATCAGATCCCCATCATTAGTCGGATTGATGCCTAGATCACTATCTCTGATAGCTTTTTCAATTTCGGCGATCATTTTCTTTTCCCATGGTTTTACGGCAATTGTTCGGGCATCAGGAGTATTAACTGCAGCAACCTGAGCAATTGGAGTTTTGGTTCCGTAATAGTCAACCATTATTCCATCCAGCATATTGGGCATAGCCTTTCCGGCGCGTATTTTTTGCAGTTCGATTTCAGTGTGTTTTACTGATTTCTGCATAGATTCTTTTGCCTCGTCCAGATAAAATTGTATCTCTTCCATTTGTATAAAAATTATTTGTTCTTATGAAGTCACTAGAGTGCCGATTTCTTCACCTTTTACAATCTTCAGGAGATTGCCTGGCTTGTTCATATCAAATACTATGATAGGTAAGCCATTTTCTTTGCATAAGGTAAAGGCGGTCATATCCATAACCTGTAAGCCTTTCTGATACACATCCTTAAAGGAAATGTTGGAAAACTTAACCGCATTAGGATCCTTTTCAGGATCTGATGAGTAGATACCGTCTACCCGTGTGCCTTTTAAAACCGCATCTGCTTCAATTTCGATAGCTCTGAGACTTGCAGCGGAGTCCGTGGTAAAGTATGGATTTCCGGTACCGGCTCCAAAAATAACGATTCTTCCCTTTTCGAGGTGACGTATTGCCCGTCTCCGGATAAACGGTTCACAAACCTGCTCTATTTTAATTCCGGACATCAGACGTGTATATAATCCATTGCTTTCAAGAGAACTTTGCAATGCCATGCTGTTGATAACAGTAGCAAGCATTCCCATGTAGTCTCCCTGTACCCGGTCGATTCCTGTTGCAGCTGCCTGAATACCTCTGAAAATATTCCCGCCACCAATAACAATGGCAAGCTGTACGCCTAATTCAGTTACGGTTTTAATTTCAGAACTATACTGTTGTAGTCGTTCAGGATCGATCCCATACTGTTTGTTGCCCATAAGTGCTTCTCCACTTAGTTTGAGCAATATCCGTTTATATTTCATTAAATAGAGCTTTTCAAATTCAACAAATATATGAATGCTATGTAATCTATAAAAAGAAAATCTGCATTTAAATTGATGCTGATAATGTATTAAAGTTAAAACATTTTTCTTCATGGCTTGTTTTAACTATCCATAGTATGTACAACCTGCTGAAAGCTTGTATGTTTGTATAGAGTGCTTTGAAAGGCTATGCTGTCCGGTGAGTGGTGAATTACATTTTCATTACTTAAATCCATTTAGTATCTTACCGGTCGGTAGATCATTTACATTTTAATTTCATGCACTTCTTTAATACATACAAAGAAATTTGTTTTCTGCTTTTTATTGCCGGACTTTTAAGTGCCTGCAAGTCCCCCAATCGATTGTCGCATGTACCTGTTGAAAGTAAAAGAATTGTTCAAAGTCAAACTCCCAGGTATCCGTATAATTCTTCCAGAACCCGTAAGACTGATTTAATTCATACGAAACTTGACCTTGCTTTTGATTGGGAAAAGCAATGGGTATTGGGGACAGCTACTTTACAGTTGAAGCCCTATTTTTTCAGCCAGTCCCAGATTGAACTGGATGCAAAAGGTTTTGAGATAATCCGTGTTGAGCTTGAACATACAGCGGGTAATCAGAGGCTGGATTATGAGTATGATAACAATGTGCTTATAATTGATCTTGACCGGAAATATTCCAGAGAAGATACATTGGTTCTGGAAATCGAATATATTGCCAAACCTAATGAATTGCCGGTCGGTGGTAGTGAGGCGATCCAGCAGGATAAAGGTTTATATTTCATTAATCCGACAGGTGAAGATCCTGTGAAGCCAAGGCAGATCTGGACTCAGGGAGAAACCGAATCCAATTCGAAGTGGTTTCCGACAATTGATAGTCCCAATGAAAAATCTACCCAGGAGCTATTCATTACCGTCGACACAAACCTGACTGTACTTTCGAATGGAGAAATGATATATAGTCTTGATAACGGAGACGGCACTAAAACAGAGTACTGGAAAATGGATCTGCCGCATGCTCCTTATCTGTTTATGCTGGCAGTTGGGGACTTTGCTGTTATAAAGGACTCCTGGAATGGAAGGGAAGTCAGCTATTATGTGGAGCCTGCATATGCTCCGTATGCCAGAACTGTTTTTGGGAATACTCCGGAAATGCTTTCATTTTTTAGCGAAAAACTTGGCTATCCATATCCCTGGAACAAATATTCACAAATTGTTGTCAGAGATTTTGTAAGTGGAGCCATGGAGAATACAACGGCTTCAGTTTTTATGGAAGGGCTCCAGATTGATGATCGGGAGGCTTTGGACGTTAATTGGGATTTTATAATTGCACATGAGCTTTTTCATCATTGGTTCGGAGATTTGGTGACTTGTGAGTCTTGGGCCAATCTGCCGCTTAATGAGGCTTTCGCAAATTATTCAGAATATTTGTGGTCGGAATATAAATATGGGAAAGACGAAGCTGATTATCATGGAGATCAGGAATTGGCAGAATATCTTGCAGAAGCGCAGATGAAGAAAGAACCCCTGATTCGCTTCCATTATAAGGATAAAGAGGATATGTTCGATCGTCACTCCTATAATAAGGGCGGCAGGATGCTCCACTATCTCAGGAATATAGTAGGAGATGATGCTTTTTTCTCGGCTCTAAACCGGTATCTTATTAAAAATCAGTTTAAGGCTGTGGAGATTCATGATCTTCGTCTGGCTTTTGAAGAAGTTACAGGCTGGGATATGAATTGGTTTTTTAATCAATATTTCCTTTCCCCGGGGCATCCTGAGCTTCAGGTCACACACACATATGAAAATGATAATGTCCGGATCCACATAAAGCAGGTACAGGATACGTTAGTTGCGCCGGTTTATAAAATTCCTTTGCAGGTGGCATACTGGGTCGACAATGAACAATATACAAGTGATATAATAGTCTGGAACGCAGATACGACTATTCTTATTAAAGCAGATAAGAAACCGGATCTTGTCCTGGTTGATCCGGAATATGTTTTACCGGGGACAATAAGCCAGGAAATGACTATTGAAGAGCTGGTATATCAATATGAACATTCCGGCAGATACCTGAGTCGGAAGTATGCTTTTGATAATACAATTAATAAGTTGATCTCAGAGGGAACAGTCAATCTGATTGAGCATCCGGTTACTCGTAAAATGCTGAAACAGGGATTAACAGACAGTTTCTGGGATATACGAAAGTTCTCTCTTCAGATGCTCCTGAATCTGCCGGAGTCGTCCTTACAATACTTTATCAAAGACGTTGAAAACATAGCCAGACAGGATAATAAACCAGAGGTTCGCGCTACCGCTATAATGGTACTGGCCAATACGAATTCAAAAGAATATCAGGAGCTTTTTTCGGAAGGGTTAAAAGCTAAGCCATATTCGGTAGTAGCAGCATCATTAAGTGCCTTGTTAAAGGGAGAAGAGGCGAATATGGTAAATCCTGAGGAATTTGAAGCTATTAATAACCTCGATATTGCATTGACTGTGGCGGGATATTATATTCAGTCAGGCAGAACGGATAAATTTTCCTGGTTTAAAGATAAGCTTGCCGCGTTTAGAAGTAAGCCGAGATCATTATACAATTTTATGTTTCTCTTCGGAGAGTATGTTACCAGGATAGAGGATTTAAAACAAATTGAAGAGGCAAAACAGATTTTACGTTCTGTATCTGAAAAAACGAAATATGATGTAATCAGAGATTTGTCAGACAGTTATCATATGAAGCTGGAAGAAGTCAGTAAACGTTAGAGAAAATTCTTTACAATAATTGAATATTTTTTGTTCAAAAATTTGATTAGAAAAAAAAAGCATCTATTTTTGCAATCCCTTTGAAAAGCACATGTGTGGTGTTAAATGTCAAACGACACTTAGCAGAGGGATAAAATTAGATCAGTTGGGGAGATACCAAAGCGGCCAACTGGAACAGACTGTAAATCTGTCGTCTTATGACTTCGAAGGTTCGAATCCTTCTCTCCCCACTCACTTAAAACTGTTGTCATCTTCCTTTTCGAAGATGACAATTTTATATAAAAACAAGCGGGAGTAGCTCAGTTGGTAGAGCGACAGCCTTCCAAGCTGTAGGTCGCGGGTTCGAACCTCGTCTCCCGCTCAATAACCATTAGAAAAGCCAGTGGCTTCTTAATTTCAAATTAGCCGATGTAGCTCAGGGGTAGAGTACTTCCTTGGTAAGGAAGGGGTCACGGGTTCAAATCCCGTCATTGGCTCTGAAAGTTTGCTCAATATTAATTTTTAAATTAAAACATAAAACAGAGGATTTTCAAATATGGCTAAAGAAACATTTGACCGTTCCAAACCTCACTTAAACATAGGTACTATAGGTCACGTTGACCACGGTAAAACTACTCTTACTGCTGCTATTACAGCTGTTCTTGCAGGAAAAGGACTTGCTGCTTCAAGAGACTTTTCTTCAATTGATAATGCACCGGAAGAAAAAGAAAGAGGTATTACTATCAATACTTCTCACGTAGAATACGCTACAGAAAGCAGACACTATGCGCACGTTGACTGCCCTGGTCACGCTGACTACGTTAAGAACATGGTTACTGGAGCTGCTCAAATGGATGGTGCAATACTTGTAGTTGCTGCAACTGATGGTCCAATGCCTCAAACTAGAGAGCACATTCTTCTTGCTCGTCAGGTAGGTGTTCCTGCGCTGGTTGTTTTCATGAATAAAGTTGACTTGGTTGACGATCCGGAGCTTCTTGAGCTTGTTGAAATGGAAATCAGAGAGCTTCTTAGCTTCTATGATTTCGATGGCGACAATATCAGTGTAATCAAAGGATCTGCTCTTGGCGGATTGAACGGAGATGATAAGTGGGTTAAGACTATCGAAGAGCTAATGGCTGCTGTTGATAATGATATTCCGATTCCTCCAAGGATGACGGATCTTCCTTTCCTTATGCCGGTTGAAGACGTGTTCTCAATTACAGGTAGAGGAACAGTTGCTACCGGAAGAATTGAAAGAGGAGTAATCAACTCTGGTGATCAGGTTGATATCCTTGGTATGGGAGCTGAAAACCTTAAGTCTACAGTTACAGGTGTTGAGATGTTTAGAAAAATTCTTGATAGAGGTGAAGCTGGTGACAACGTAGGACTTCTTCTTAGAGGTATTGAGAAATCTGATATTAAAAGAGGAATGGTTATCTGTAAGCCAGGATCTGTAACTCCTCACTCTGAATTCAAGGCAGAAGTTTATGTTCTGTCAAAAGAAGAAGGTGGAAGACACACTCCTTTCTTTAACAAATACAGACCTCAGTTCTACTTCAGAACTACTGATGTAACGGGAGAAATTATGCTTCCTGAAGGCGTAGAAATGGTTATGCCAGGTGATAACATCACTATTTCTGTAAATCTAATCAGCTCAATCGCAATGGAAAAAGGTCTTCGTTTTGCGATCAGAGAAGGTGGTAGAACAGTTGGTGCTGGTCAGGTAACTGAAATTATAAAGTAAACTGAATCTTGAAATAGAGTGCGTTTTTGAAAAAATCAGAAACGCACTTGTTTCTTTATTTTATTTATCTTACCTTTGCACTCCTTTTGGAGTAAAAAAACGGGTGTAGCTCAATTGGTAGAGTAGTGGTCTCCAAAACCATTGGCTGGGAGTTCGAGTCTCTCCACCCGTGCTAGAAAACGAAACTTCTTGTTATTATCAAGATGAAAAAGATAGTTCAATTTTTAAAAGACTCTGTGGACGAGCTAAAATACAAGGTCTCCTGGCCGGAATATAAAAAACTGCAAAGTGATTCTGTTCTGGTGCTTGTAGCATCTGTTATATTCGCCCTTGTTGTTTTTATAATTGATTTTGTATTTAAAAACGGCATGGAAGAAATTTATAAAGGTTTCTAACAGCCCAAAAATAATTATATAAAATGAGTGGCTTACAGTGGTATGTAGTCAGGGCGGTGAGCGGGCAAGAGAAGAAGGTAAAAAACTACCTTGAAAATGAAATTGCCAGACAGAAGCTTGAGGAGTTTATACCTCAGGTTCTCATTCCCTCTGAAAAGGTTTACGAAATGAGAAATGGAAAAAAGCGCGTTCGTGAAAGAAACTTTTTTCCTGGATATGTTCTTGTTTCGGCTGATCTTTCTCATGGCGAAGCTGCACATATTATTACTAGTATACCTGGAGTATTAGGTTTTCTTGGGGCGAATGAAGGGGGAACTTCTAAAAAGCCTATTCCTCTGCGTCAGTCAGAGGTAAACAGGATATTAGGAAAGGTAGATGATACTGAAGATACAGATGTGCGGTTGGAAACACCTTTTATTGTAGGAGAAACAATAAAAGTGATGGATGGCCCTTTCAATGGTTTTACTGGTACGGTTGAAGAAGTGTTTGAGGAGAAAAAGAAACTAAATGTAATGGTCAAAATCTTTGGGCGGAATACCCCGCTTGAGCTTAATTACATGCAAGTTGAAAAAATTCAATAAATAAAAATGGCAAAGGAAATAGCTGGATATTTGAAGTTGCAGATCAAGGGTGGGGCAGCAAACCCATCACCTCCGGTAGGACCTGCATTAGGTAGTAAGGGCCTTAACATCATGGAGTTCTGTAAGCAGTTTAATGCCAGAACCCAAGATAAACCTGGTGTGATATTGCCGGTTTTACTTACTATTTATAAAGATAAATCTTTCGATTTTGTTATAAAGACTCCTCCTGCTCCAATATTGTTAATGGAGGCAGCAAAAGCAAAGAAAGGTTCTGCTGAGCCGAATAGAAATAAGATCGGTTCTGTAACCTGGGAACAGGTTCAGCAAATTGCTGAGACAAAGATGCCGGATCTGAATGCATTCAAATTGGAAGCTGCAATGAAGATGGTTGCAGGCACGGCAAGAAGTATGGGTATAAGCGTTTCAGGTACTGCGCCTTGGGACAACCAATAATAATAGCGGAAAAAAATGGGTAAGTTAACAAAAAACCAAAAAGCTGTTCTGGCTAAATTTGATCCTAAGAAAGAATTTTCTCTTGATGAAGCTGCTGAACTTGTGAAAGAAATTACTTTTACTAAGTTTGATGCCAGTGTGGACGTTGATATTCGTCTTGGTGTTGATCCAAGAAAAGCCGATCAAATGGTAAGAGGAGTTGTTGCACTTCCTCACGGAACAGGCAAAGATATGAAGGTTTTAGTTCTTTGTACTCCGGACAAAGAGCAGGAAGCTAAGGATGCTGGTGCTGAATATGTTGGATTAGATGATTACATTCAGAAGATTGAGCAGGGGTGGCTGGATATAGATGTGATTATTACCATGCCGACAGTAATGGCTAAAGTTGGTAAGCTTGGAAGAGTTTTAGGTCCTAGAAACCTTATGCCCAATCCTAAAGCTGGTACAGTAACTCTGGAAGTTGGTAAGGCTGTAAAGGAAGTAAAACAAGGTAAAATCGATTTTAAAGTTGATAAAACAGGTATTGTTCACACAAGTGTAGGTAAAGTTTCGTTCACTCCTGACAAGATCAGGGATAACGTGAATGAAGTTATTCAGACGGTGTTGAAACTGAAGCCTTCATCTGCAAAAGGAACATATGTTAAGAGTATTTCACTTAGCAGTACGATGAGCCCTGGGATATCAATTGACAAGAATTCTATAACTGGCCTGTAAAATGACACGTGAAGAAAAAGCTCAGATTATTGAGGAATTAACCCAAAAGTTTTCGGAATACAATTATTTCTATGTTACTGATGCATCTGGTTTGACAGTCGCTGATGTTAACAGACTTAGAAAAGTTTGTTTCGATAAAGGGGTTGAATACAAAGTATTGAAAAATACTCTTATAAAGAAGGCTCTTGAAAATTTAGAAATTGATTATTCAGAGTTCACTGATAAGGCATTGAAAGGGTTTTCCGGAGTATTGTTTAGCGATACTGGAAATTTACCTGCGAAGATTTTACTTGATTATCGTAAAGGTAGTGGCGATAAACCTTTGTTAAAGGGAGCTTCCATTGACACTGCATTTTACTTTGGCGATACCAGCCTTGATAGTCTAAGTAAACTTAAATCCAAAGAGGAAGTTATCGGGGATATTATCGGATTGCTTCAATCTCCTGCGAAGAATGTTCTTTCTGCTTTACAGTCAGGTGGAAACAAACTTGCCGGAATTGTAAAAACTCTTTCGGAAAAATCAGAATAAAACAAATCATAATAAGTAAACAAGTCATAATTTTAAAATAGAAGATAAGATGGCAGATTTAAAAGCGTTCGCTGAACAGTTAGTTAATCTGACTGTTAAAGAAGTCAATGAGTTGGCTCAAATCCTTAAAGATGAATACGGCATTGAGCCTGCAGCTGCTGCGGCTGTTGTTGCTGCTCCTGCGGCTGGCGGTGCTGGTGGAGGAGAAGCTGCTGCTGAGAAGACTTCTTTCGATGTGATTCTTAAATCAGCAGGTAGTGCGAAATTGGCTATCGTTAAGCTAGTTAAAGATCTTACTGGTCTTGGTTTGAAAGAAGCTAAAGAATTAGTAGACGGTGCTCCTAAGCCTTTGAAGGAAGGAGTAACTAAAGATGAAGCAGATGCTCTTAAGAAGCAATTAGAGGAAGCTGGTGCTGAAGTTGAAGTAAAATAAGGCCTGATTGCCTCATATATCTTTAACTGCAAAATAGTTAGGCCTGACATATAGTCAGGTCTTTTCCTGTTTGTAGATACTTAATTTAACTTCGTCTTTTCTAAAGACAGTGCCTTTTCATTCGTTTAACTAGACTTTTATTAACGTAAACATCAAGAAATTGGCTAAAAAACATTTTATAGAAAGAAAGTCTTTTGCGTCTGTTAAGTATGTAATTGATTATCCTGATTTTCTGGATGTTCAATTGCAATCTTTTCAAGATTTCTTTCAGATTGACACTTCACCAGATAACAGAAATCAGGAAGGGCTTTATAAAGTTTTTGCAGAAAACTTCCCTATTTCTGATTCAAGAGAAAATTTTGTACTCGAGTTTATCGACTACGTTATTGATCCCCCTAAGTATTCCGTTGATGAGTCTATAGACAGAGGATTAACATATTCTGTACCTCTTAAGGCAAAGCTTCGTCTATCCTGCAATGATGAAGATAATGAAGATTTCCAGACTATAGAACAAGAAGTTTTCCTCGGAAATATTCCTTACATGACAGAGAAGGGATCTTTCATTATAAACGGAGCCGAAAGAGTTATTGTTTCACAGCTGCACAGATCTCCCGGAGTATTTTTTGCACAAAGCAAACATACCAACGGAACGAAACTTTATTCTGCGAGAATCATTCCTTTCAAAGGATCCTGGATAGAATTTGCTACAGACGTTAATAACGTTATGTATGCATATATTGATAGAAAGAAAAAGTTTCCTGTCACCACACTTCTCAGAGCAATCGGATTTGGTAGTGACAAGGATATTCTTGATTTGTTTGAGTTATCAGAGGAAGTTGAGGCCAATAAGTCAAATCTAGCCAATGTAGTAGGCAGAAAGCTAGCTGCCAGAGTCTTGAGGTCATGGACAGAGGATTTTGTGGATGAAGATACCGGAGAGGTAGTTTCCATTGACAGAAATGAGGTTTTACTCGAAAGAGATTCTGTTATATCTCAGGAAGATATTGATGTAATTCTCGATTCTGGTACAAAATCAATCATTCTCCATCGAGAAGATATAAATATTGCTGACTATACCATAATCTATAACACGCTTCAAAAGGATAACTCTAATTCTGAGAAAGAAGCTGTAGAGCAGATATATCGCCAGCTGAGAAATACCGAAGCTCCTGATGAGCAAACTGCCAGGGATATTATACATAACTTATTCTTTAGTGATAAACGTTATGATCTTGGGGAAGTCGGCAGATACAGAATCAATAAAAAGCTTGGCTTAGATATCTCGTTCGATACAAAAGTACTAACGACTGAAGATATTATAAGCATTGTTAAATATCTTATCGGACTTATCAACTCACGTGCAGTTGTAGACGATATTGACCATTTGAGCAACCGACGTGTACGTACGGTAGGTGAGCAGTTATATAGCCAGTTTGGAGTTGGTCTTGCAAGAATGGCAAGAACAATAAAGGAACGTATGAACGTTCGGGACAATGAAGATTTTAAACCAGTTGATCTTATTAATGCCCGGACCTTATCATCTGTTATTAACTCTTTCTTTGGTACCAATCAGTTGTCTCAGTTTATGGATCAGACTAACCCTCTGGCTGAGATTACCCATAAGCGTCGTATGTCTGCTTTAGGCCCTGGCGGTCTATCAAGAGAAAGGGCTGGTTTCGAAGTTCGTGACGTTCACTATACACATTATGGCCGTTTGTGTACCATTGAGACACCAGAAGGTCCAAACATTGGGTTGATTTCTTCACTTTGTGTACATGCCAAAGTAAATAAAATGGGCTTTATTGAAACCCCTTACAAGCATGTTATCGAAGGTAAAGTTGATTTGAAACAGCCAGTTGTGTACTTGACTGCAGAGGAAGAAGATGCAGTTAATATTGCCCAGGCGAATGCTATGGTTGATGATAGCGGAAACTTCGTTCTGGATCGGGTCAAGGCAAGATTCCAGGGTGACTTCCCTGTATTAGAGCCTTCCAATGTTTCTTATATGGACGTTGCTCCTAATCAGATTGTTTCGGTTGCTGCTTCTCTTATTCCATTCCTGGAACATGATGATGCGAACCGGGCTCTAATGGGATCAAACATGCAACGTCAGGCTGTTCCTTTATTGAGACCAGAATCGCCGATAGTAGGTACCGGTCTTGAAAAGAGGGTGGCACAGGATTCCAGAGCGCTGGTTATGGCAGAAGGAGACGGAGTTGTCGAGTTTGTTGATGCAAATAAGATTGTAATTAAGTATGATCTGAATGAGGATCAGAAGCTGCTATCTTTCAACGATGAGTCAAAAACCTATAACCTGACTAAATTCAGAAGAACGAACCAGGATACTTGTGTCAATCACAATCCGATAGTATACAAAGGTCAAAGAGTTGTCAAGAATCAGATTCTATGTGAAGGTTATGCAACCGCAGGAGGAGAACTGGCCCTTGGCAGAAATATGAAAGTTGCCTTCATGCCGTGGCAGGGGTATAACTTTGAGGATGCTATCGTTATTTCTGAAAAAGTTGTAAGAGATGATATCTTTACTTCTATTCATATTGAGGAATTTGAATTGGAGGTTAGAGATACCAAACGTGGAGAAGAGGAGCTTACCTCTGAAATTCCGAATGTAAGTGAAGATGCGATTAAAAATCTTGATGAAAACGGAATTATCAGAGTAGGTGCAGAGGTGAAGGAGGGTGATATTCTTATTGGGAAAATTACTCCAAAAGGAGAAACCGATCCGACTCCGGAGGAGAAACTATTGAGAGCGATCTTTGGAGACAAAGCCGGAGATGTGAAGGATGCTTCTCTGAAGGCGCCTCCTTCACTAAAAGGAGTAGTAATTGATACCAAGCTTTTCTCTCGTCCTAAAAAGGATAAGGATATCCGTGCTAAATCAAAGAAGCAAGTTGATACACTTAAGACAAAATATTCTAAGGATCTGACTGAGCTACGGTCAATGCTTATTGAAAAGCTTGTTACACTGCTTGAGGGAAAATCTTCTGAAGGAGTTAAGCACAAGTTTGGTGATGAGTTGATTTCCAAGGGAGTTAAGTTTAACAGAAAGAACATCACTGAGAACCTTTTCCCTGATAAAAACGCGTATCGGGATGAGAGCACATACAATGTTCCGGAGGAAGTTAATCTGATTGGTGATGTTGTTCTGGACGGCTGGACAAATGATACGCATATGAACTCATTAATCGCGGGAATGGTGAAAAACTATAACCGTAAGAGAAATGAGGTATCAGGCCGTTTTAAGAGAGACAGATTTACACTGGAAGTCGGAGATGAGCTGCCAGCCGGAATCGTTCAGCTGGCAAAGGTTTATATCGCGAAGAAGCGCAAGTTGAAGGTCGGGGATAAAATGGCTGGCCGACACGGAAATAAAGGTGTAGTTGCCAGAATCGTCCGTGAAGAAGATATGCCATTCCTGGAAGACGGAACTCCGGTAGATATTGTTCTGAATCCGCTAGGGGTTCCTTCAAGGATGAACCTTGGGCAGATTTATGAAACAGTTTTAGGTTGGGCAGGAGAGAAACTTGGTCGTAAATATGCTACGCCGATCTTTGATGGAGCCAGTGAAGATGAGGTGGCTTCAGAATTGAAGGAAGCAGGTTTGCCTGAGTTTGGAAGAACTTATCTGTATGATGGTCTGACAGGAAATCGCTTCGATCAGAAGGTTACCGTGGGAATTATCTATATGCTTAAACTTGGCCACCTTGTTGATGATAAGATGCACGCTCGTTCTATTGGACCGTACTCGCTTATTACTCAACAGCCGCTGGGGGGTAAAGCTCAGTTTGGTGGTCAGCGTTTCGGAGAAATGGAAGTTTGGGCGCTTGAGGCCTTTGGTGCTGCCAATGTTCTACAGGAAATTCTGACTGTTAAATCGGATGATGTTATTGGTAGAGCTAAAGCATATGAGGCTATTGTTAAAGGTGAGAATATGCCTAAGCCAAACATACCTGAATCGTTCAATGTACTTGTACATGAATTAAGAGGTTTGGCTCTGGAAATTACCTTAGATTAATTTAATTAACTAACAGGTCGGGCTTAAATCAGTTTACAGCCCGACTTTAATTTTTGAGAAAATTATGGCCTATAGAAAAAATAAAAAATTAAATCAGGAGTTCGACAAAGTAACTATAAGTCTTGCTTCTCCTGAATCGATTCTTGAAAGTTCTCATGGTGAAGTTACGCAGCCTGAAACCATCAATTACAGGACTTATAAACCTGAGATGGGTGGACTTTTTTGCGAACGTATTTTCGGGCCGGTAAAAGATTGGGAGTGCCATTGTGGTAAATATAAGCGCATCAGATACAAAGGTATTATATGTGATCGTTGTGGTGTTGAAGTGACTGAGAAGAAGGTCAGGAGAGAAAGAATGGGGCATATCGAGCTTGTTGTTCCTGTTGCTCATATATGGTATTTCAGATCATTGCCAAATAAAATCGGGTACCTTCTTGGTTTACCAACCAAGAAGCTTGACCAGATCATTTATTATGAACGTTATGTTGTTATCCAGGCTGGTATAAAGTCCGAAGATGGTATAAATTACCTTGATTTTCTGACTGAGGATGAATACCTGGATATTTTGGATAAGCTACCGAGGGAGAATCAGCTTTTGGATGATGATGATCCCAATAAGTTTATTGCAAAAATGGGTGCAGATGCACTTGAAATGCTACTGGCAAGAACTGAGCTTGATGAATTATCTTATAGCCTGAGACATGCTGCTGCCAATGATACCTCGCAACAGAGAAAAGCGGAAGCATTAAAGCGTCTTAAGGTTGTTGAAGCATTCAGGGATGCCCGCACTCGTATAGAAAATCGTCCTGAGTGGATGGTTATACGTATGGTACCGGTGATTCCACCTGAGTTGCGTCCGCTTGTTCCTCTGGATGGTGGCCGTTTTGCTACTTCTGATCTGAATGATCTGTACAGAAGGGTAATCATCAGAAATAATCGTCTGAAGAGATTAATTGAGATAAAGGCTCCCGAAGTGATTCTTAGAAATGAAAAGAGAATGCTTCAGGAAGCAGTTGATTCATTATTTGATAACTCAAGAAAAGTTAACGCAGTTCGTGCTGAAGGAAACAGAGCCTTAAAGTCTTTAAGTGATATGCTTAAAGGTAAACAGGGACGGTTCCGTCAAAACCTGCTAGGGAAAAGGGTAGATTATTCAGGTCGTTCTGTAATTGTTGTTGGACCTGAGCTAAAACTGCATGAGTGCGGCTTGCCAAAAGATATGGCTGCAGAGCTATTCAAGCCGTTTATTATCCGTAAGCTGATTGAAAGAGGGATTGTAAAGACGGTTAAATCAGCAAAGAAAATCGTAGATCGTAAGGATCCGGTTGTCTGGGACATTCTGGAAAATGTACTTAAAGGACATCCAGTTCTGCTAAACCGGGCTCCAACACTTCACAGACTGGGTATTCAGGCTTTTCAGCCTAAGTTGATTGAGGGTAAGGCAATTCAATTGCATCCTTTGGTTTGTACGGCATTCAATGCCGATTTTGACGGTGACCAAATGGCTGTTCACGTTCCTCTGGGGCATGAAGCCATTCTTGAAGCTTCAATTTTGATGCTTGCGTCCCATAATATTCTTAACCCTGCCAACGGAGCACCGATTACGGTTCCTTCTCAGGACATGGTTCTCGGATTGTATTATGTGACGAAGGGAAAGAGAACAACGGAAAAAGAAGTAGTAAAGGGAGAAGGAAAAACATTCTACAGTGCAGAAGAAGTAATTATTGCGCTTAATGAAGGAAGGCTTTCTCAGCATGCGTATATCAAGGTTCGTACACAAGTTAAGAATAAGGAAGGCGAACTGGAGACTAAGGTTATAGAAACCGTAGCAGGTCGTGTAGTATTTAATACTTTTGTACCGGAAGAGGTTGGTTATCTTAACGAACTTCTTACTAAGAAGAAATTACAGCAGATTATATCCTTGGTTCATAAAGAAGCTGGATTGGCAAGGACTGCTAAATTCCTTGATGACATAAAAACTTTAGGATTTATGTCTGCTTATCGTGGCGGACTATCTATTGGATTGTCAGATATTAAGGTTCCTGAGCGTAAAGCTGAGCTTGTGGAAGAAGCTAAGAATGATGTTGATGGTGTATGGAACAACTACTTGATGGGGCTTATCACAGATAACGAACGTTATAATCAGGTAATTGATATTTGGACGAGGGTTAACTCACAAATAACCGAGACACTGATGCATCAGCTGGAAAATGATGACCAGGGATTCAATAGTATATATATGATGATGCACTCAGGTGCGAGAGGTTCCAGAGAGCAGATTCGTCAGTTGGGAGGAATGAGGGGACTTATGGCAAAACCACAAAAGAACCTGCAGGGGTCAGTTGGTGAAATTATTGAAAACCCGATTCTTTCTAACTTTAAAGAAGGTCTTGACGTTTTGGAATACTTCATTTCTACGCACGGTGCCCGTAAAGGTCTTGCTGATACAGCCCTTAAAACTGCCGATGCCGGGTATCTGACAAGAAGATTAGTGGATGTTGCTCAGGATGTTGTTATCAACGAAGAAGATTGCGGAACTCTGAGAGGTCTTGCCGTAACAGCTCTAAAAGATAATGAAGATATTGTGGAGCCTCTGTCCGAAAGAATTCTGGGTAGAGTGGCTGTACATGATGTATATGATCCTATTACTAATCAGCTTCTTGTTGCCAGTGGCGAAGAAATCACCGAAGATATTGCCACTGCGATTGATGAATCGGCTTTAGAAGAAGTAGAAATCAGATCTGTGCTGACATGTGAAGCGAAGAGAGGGGTTTGTGCTAAGTGCTATGGGCGGAATCTCGCAAGCGGCCGGATGGTTGAAATCGGTGAGGCTGTAGGAGTTATCGCTGCTCAGTCTATCGGTGAACCTGGTACTCAGCTTACTCTTAGAACATTCCACGTAGGTGGTACTGCATCAAATATTGCCGTTGAAGCAACTATTAAAGCGAAGTTTGATGGTGTTGTATATTTTGATGAATTGAGATCTGTAGAAACAACCAATAACGAAGGTGAGAAGATTACTGTAGTTATGGGACGTTCAGGCGAGATCAAAATTCTTGAAGCGGGTTCTCAAAAGGTTTTAACGACCAATCACGTTCCTTACGGTGCTTTCCTGAAAGTGAAAGATGGTCAGAAAGTTTCCAAGGGAGAGGAGATCTGCTTCTGGGATCCATATAATGCTGTGATTCTTTCCGAATACGACGGAAATGTTTCTTTCGAGTCGATAGAAGAAGGGATTACCTTTAGAGAAGAATCTGATGAGCAGACTGGTCACAGGGAGAAGGTTATTGTCGAAACCAAGGACAAATCCAAGAACCCTGCTATTATCGTCCATGCGAAGCAAAAAGATAAGGAACCAAGAACATATAACATACCTGTCGGGGCCCACCTTGCTATTGACAATGGTCAGGAGGTCAGAGCCGGACAGATACTTGTAAAGATTCCACGTGCTATCGGAAAAACAAGAGATATTACGGGAGGTCTTCCAAGAGTAACAGAATTGTTCGAGGCAAGAAATCCAAGCAATCCTGCTGTTGTTTCTGAAATTGACGGTGTTGTTACGTATGGTGGAGTTAAGCGTGGTAACCGTGAGATCTTTATCGAGTCTAAAGACGGAGTCAAGAAGAAGTACATGGTACCACTTTCCAAGCATATCCTTGTACAGGATAATGACTTTGTAAAAGCAGGATACCCGTTAACTGACGGTGCGATTACTCCATCAGACATTCTTGCGATTAAAGGACCTACAGCTGTTCAGGAATATCTTGTTAATGAAATCCAGGAGGTATATCGCTTGCAAGGTGTGAAGATCAATGATAAGCATTGCGAAACAATTGTTCGTCAGATGATGCAAAAGGTTGAGATTGTGGAGCCTGGTGATACAAGCTTCCTGCCTGGTCAAAGCGTTGATAAATTCACCTTCAGAGAAGAGAACGATAATATTCTCGATAAAAAAGTTGTTGAGGATGCAGGAGATTCAACTGTTCTTAAGCCAGGAATGATCGTTACGGCCAGAAGGCTGAGGGATGAGAATTCGAGCCTGAAGCGGAGAGATCTCAGGCTTGTGACAGTTCGTGAGGCCGAGCCTGCAGTTTCGAGGCCGACTCTTCAGGGAATCACGCAGGCGTCTTTGGGTACTGAAAGCTTTATTTCTGCTGCTTCATTCCAGGAAACAACTAAGGTATTGAGTGAGGCTGCTATTCGTGGTAAAGCTGATTATCTACAGGGCTTGAAAGAAAACGTGATAGTCGGACATCTTATACCTGCAGGTACTGGTATCAGAAAGTATCAAAAAGCCATTGTTGGGTCCAAAGAAGAATATGATGCACTTGTTGCTTCTAAAGAAGCTAAGAAAAAAGAATTGGTTCAGGAAGGCTGATTGACATAAAGTGATAAAAAACAAAAATGAAGAACGATAAGGATAATAAATCGGAGTTTCAGAATCAGATCAATGTTGAACTTACTGAGGACATTGCCGAGGGGGTATATGCAAATCTTGCAATGATTGCGCACTCGAATTCTGAGTTTGTTATCGACTTTATTCGTCTGATGCCCGGCGTACCAAAAGCGAAAGTTAAAAGCAGAATCATTATTACGCCTGAACATGCCAAACGCCTTTTAGGTGCATTAAGTGAAAATATAAATAAATACGAGGAAGTCTTCGGGAGCATCAAGCATAATGATGATGCTCCCAAGTTTCCGATGAATTTCGGTGGCCCGGTCGGTGAAGCCTGATAAAAAATATACCATTTGTTTTGGTATTTGTTCGGTTTTAACTACCTTTGCAGTCCCTAAATTCAGAGGGTTCTATCTAAAATTTTGAATTAGAAATTAAATGCCTACTATTCAGCAATTAGTAAGAAAGGGCAGGGAGAAGCAAACTTGGAAATCAAAATCTCCTGCTCTGGATTCTTGTCCTCAAAGAAGAGGGGTGTGTACAAGAGTGTATACAACAACTCCTAAGAAGCCAAATTCAGCGATGAGAAAAGTTGCCAGGGTGCGTCTTACCAATGGTAAAGAAGTAAACGCATATATACCTGGGGAAGGACACAACCTTCAGGAACACTCCATTGTGTTGATCCGTGGAGGAAGAGTTAAAGACCTTCCGGGGGTTCGTTATCACATAGTAAGGGGTGCGCTTGATACTGCGGGTGTCAATGGTCGACTTCAGGCACGTTCTAAATATGGAGCGAAGAGACCTAAGCCAGGTCAGGCGGCAGCTCCGGCAGGAAAAGGGAAGAAAAAATAATATAAATCATGAGAAAGGCTAAACCTAAAAAGAGATACGTATTACCAGATCCAAAGTTTAAAGATACTGCAGTAACCAAATTTGTTAATGCTTTAATGTTGGATGGTAAAAAGAGTCTTGCTTATTCAGTTTTCTACAATGCGATTGACCTGGTTGAGAAAAGAACAAATGAAGATGGTCTTGAAGTATGGAGAAAAGCTTTAAATAATGTAAGCCCTTTTGTTGAGGTAAGAAGTAGAAGAGTCGGTGGTGCTACATTTCAGGTTCCTTCTGAAGTAAGGCCTGAGAGGCGTGCATCTTTAGGGATGAAATGGCTTATAAAGTATTCCAGAGCTCGTGGAGAAAAGACCATGATAGAAAAGCTTGCTGGTGAAATTGTTTCTGCATCTAAGGGTGAGGGTGCCGCTGTAAAAAAGAAGGATGATACACACCGGATGGCTGAGGCAAATAAAGCATTTTCACATTTTAGATTTTAATTTTCTTTGTTTTAATATATGGCACGCGATTTAAAGTATACCAGAAATATTGGGATTGCAGCTCACATTGATGCTGGAAAGACAACCACGACTGAGCGTATCCTTTTCTATTCAGGTGTTAGCCACAAGCTCGGTGAGGTTCACGATGGAGCTGCGACTATGGACTGGATGGCTCAGGAGCAGGAAAGAGGTATCACAATTACCTCTGCTGCAACCACGGTTTTCTGGCCGTATAGGGGAAATAAGTACCAGGTAAATATTATAGATACTCCTGGCCACGTTGATTTTACTGTTGAGGTAAACCGGTCGTTGAGAATTCTGGATGGTCTTGTGTTTTTGTTTAGTGCGGTTGATGGAGTTGAGCCTCAGTCTGAAACAAACTGGAGACTTGCAAATAACTATAATGTGCCTCGTCTGGGATTTGTAAACAAGATGGATAGATCTGGTGCAGATTTTCTTAATGTTTGCAAACAGGTCAAAGAGATATTGGGAAGTAACGCAGTCGCATTACAATTACCAATTGGCTCTGAGGATACCTTTAGAGGAGTCGTTGATCTTGTTAACTTCCGGGCTATTGAGTGGAATGTGGAAGATAAAGGTATGACCTTTACTGAGGTTCCGATTCCGGAAGACATGAAGGACGAGGCGATGGAATATAGAGAAAAACTTCTGGAGACCATTGCTGAGTTTGATGATACTCTAATGGAGAAATTTTTTGAAGATCCTAATTCCATTTCGGAGCAGGAAATCCTTGCGGCTTTGAGAAAAGCAGTAATCGGGATGAAAGTTGTTCCGATGCTTTGCGGATCGTCTTTCAAGAATAAAGGTGTTCAGACTATGCTGGATTATGTGATGGAGCTTCTTCCGTCACCTCTCGATAAGGAAAGCATTGTAGGAACAAATCCTGATACTGATCAGGAAATTTCCAGAAAGCCTAGTGAGGATGAGCCTTTCACCGCCTTGGCGTTTAAAATCGCTACGGATCCGTTTGTTGGTAGACTTTGCTTCGTACGGGCGTATGCTGGTAAGTTGGAGTCGGGTTCTTATATATATAACTCAAGGTCTGGAAATAAGGAAAGAATTTCCCGTATTTTTCAGATGCATGCCAATAAGCAAAATCAGATAGAGAGACTTGTTGCCGGAGATATCGGAGCCGTTGTTGGTTTCAAGGATATCAAAACTGGAGATACTCTTTGTGATGAGAAGAATAAGATAGTTCTTGAGTCAATGGAGTTCCCTGAGCCTGTAATTGGCTATGCAATTGAGCCAAAAACGCAGGCGGACGTTGATAAGATGGGTATGGCAATTGCCAAGCTTGTGGAAGAAGATCCGACACTTCACGTTTCAACAGATGAAGAAACTGGTCAGACAATCCTTAGAGGAATGGGTGAGCTTCATCTTGAGATTATCATTGATCGTATGAGACGTGAGTTCAAGATTGAAATTAATCAGGGTGCACCGCAGGTTGCTTATAAAGAGGCGATCACCAAGAATGTTGAACATCGTGAGGTTTATAAGAAGCAGTCTGGTGGTAAAGGTAAATTTGCTGATATTGTATTTGAGATTGGACCAAGAGAAGATAATAAGCCTGGGCTTGAGTTTGTAAATCAGATTGTAGGTGGAGTAATTCCCAGAGAGTTTATACCTTCTATTCAGAAAGGATTCACAGAAGCGATGAAAAATGGTCCTTTGGCGGGCTATCCTATTGATTCTATGAGAGTAAGGTTATTCCACGGATCCTTCCACGATGTTGACTCTGATGCGTTGTCTTTTGAGTTGGCAGCAAGAGGTGGATTTAGAGCATCTGCAAAAAATGCAGCTCCTAAAATCATGGAACCAATCATGTATGTTGAGGTAGTGACGCCCGAAGAATATACCGGACCGGTAACTGGTGACTTGAACAGAAGAAGAGGTATCATGAAAGGAATGGATTCAAAATCAGGTGGTCAGGTTATTAAGGCTGATGTACCTCTGTCAGAACTCTTCGGATATGTAACTGATTTGAGAACAATTACCTCAGGTCGTGCTACCGCTTCTTTAACTTTCTCTCATTATGAATTCGTACCAGCCAACTTAGCAGATTCAATAGTTGCTAAGGTAAAAGGAGCTGCGGTTAATTAATAACAACTATGAATCAGAAAATTCGAATAAAACTAAAATCATACGATCACAATCTTGTAGATAAATCTTCTGAAAAGATTGTTCGTGCAGTTAAGGCTACTGGTGCAATTGTTAGTGGTCCAATTCCTTTGCCTACTGAGAAAGAGATATTTACGGTATTACGTTCTCCTCACGTTAACAAAAAGTCAAGAGAGCAATTTCAACTTTGTACTTTCAAGAGATTAGTTGACATATACTCAACTAGTTCAAAGACGGTTGATGCTTTAATGAAACTTGAGCTTCCTAGCGGAGTTGATGTAGAAATTAAAGTCTGATAATACTCCGCATAATTCTTAAAAAGGACCAATAGTTCTATTGGTTCTTTTTTTATCTTCAAAATCTGCGAATTGTTTAAATTATCATACAATTTATTTGTTGTATAAGTTAATTTTTTTAACTTTGCAGTCCGTTTTGAAAAATGTATACTCTACACAAAGATTAACAGTAATATAATTTATTTATAAAAATGTCAGGGTTAATAGGAAGAAAAATAGGTATGACCAGTGTGTTTAAAGATGGAAAGCAACATGCTGCCACTTTAATCGAAGCAGGTCCCTGTGTAGTGACCCAGGTGAAAACTGAAGAAACAGACGGATATAAGGCTCTTCAGCTTGCCTTTGGTGAAAAGAAAGAGAAAAGAGCAAGTGCTGCTTTAATTGGACATTTTAAGAAGGCAGGTACTTCTCCTAAAAGAAAAATTGTTGAGTTTAAATATTTTGAAAAAGAGTATAATTTGGGTGATTCCTTGACTCTTAACGAGGTATTTGAAGAGGGTGAGTTTCTTGAAGTAGTTGGAACTTCTAAAGGTAAAGGTTTTCAAGGTGTTGTGAAACGCTACAATTTTGGTGGTGTTGGTGGGCAGACGCACGGTCAGCATAACAGACAAAGACACCCGGGTTCAATAGGAGCCTGTTCTTTCCCTTCAAGAGTATTTAAGGGAACACGTATGGCAGGTCGTACAGGTGGAAGTAGAGTAAAGGTTTTTAATCTTGAAGTATTAAGGATCTATCCTGAAAAGAACCTGATTTTAGTGAATGGCTCTGTTCCTGGAGCTAACAATTCTTTTGTAATCCTAGAAAAGTAAGAAAATGGAGCTTTCTATAATTGATATTAAAGGAAAAGATACAGGGAAGAAGCTTTCTTTATCAGACTCGGTTTTTGGTATTGAACCCAACGATCATTCCATTTACCTTGATGTAAAGCAATATCTTGCTAACCAGCGTCAGGGTACCCATAAAGCAAAAGAAAGAGCTGAAGTTGCTTTTTCTACGAGAAAACTTAAAAAGCAAAAAGGTACTGGTGGTGCGAGAGCCGGTTCCAGAAAGTCTCCTGTTTTTGTTGGCGGAGGAACTATTTTTGGACCTAAGCCAAGAGATTATAGTTTTAAGCTTAACAAGAAGCTGAAGTCTCTTGCAAGAAAGTCTGCTTTGTCTCACAAAGTAAAATCCAATTCTTTATCTGTACTTCAGGAATTTACACTTGCTCAGCCCAAAACGAAAGAGTTTATATCAATATTATCTTCTTTGAAGGTTGATAATGTTAAAACCCTGTTCGTGCTTTCTGAAGCAGATAAGAACGTTTATCTTTCCAGTAGAAATATTCAAAGAGCTAAGGTTGTTACTGTTTCCGAGGTAAATACATATGATTTACTGAATGCAGACAAACTACTCTTTACTGAAGGAGCAATCAAAAAAATTGAAGACCTTTTAAGTTAATTTGATAATGAAAGTGCTTATAAAGCCACTGGTAACAGAAAAGATTACAGCCGATAATGAAAAAGGAAAATATGGCTTCCTTGTAGAGAAAAAAGCGAATAAGCTTGAGATTAAAGCGGCTGTAGAAAAAATGTATAGTGTAAATGTTGAGTCTGTAAATACGATGATATATCCTGGAAGTAAGAAGTCCAGATATACTAAATCAAAGGTAGTTACAGGAAGAACACCTTCTTATAAAAAAGCTGTTGTTAAGGTAGCTGAAGGAGAAATTATTGATTTTTACAGCGGAATTTAAGTCGTTAAGAAATGGGACTGAAGAAATTAAGACCGATTACACCAGGACAACGCTTTAGAGTTGCCCCTGATTTTAAAGAAATTACAGCATCTTCTCCTGAGAAATCGCTGATTAAGCCGATCAAGAAGTCAGGAGGTAGAAACAATCAGGGTAGGATGACCATGCGTTATATGGGTGGTGGTCATAAAAGACAATACAGAGAGATTGATTTCAAAAGGGAGAAGTTTGGAATACCTGCAGTTGTCAAGACTATAGAGTATGATCCAAACAGAACAGCTCGTATTGCTTTGCTTTACTATGCTGATGGTGAGAAGCGTTATATCATTGCTCCTGAGAATCTGAAAGTGGATGCAACTATATTGAGCGGTACTGGTATTGCTCCGGAAGTTGGGAATGCATTGCCTCTTTCAGAGATTCCAATGGGTACCATTGTTCATAATATTGAGTTGAAGCCTGGTAAAGGTGGTGCAATGGCAAGAAGTGCCGGATCTTATGCACAGTTGGTTGCAAAAGATGGTAAGTATGCTACTCTTAAATTGCCTTCTGGTGAAATGAGACTTGTTTTGTCAGCTTGTCTTGCTACTGTTGGAAGTGTTTCGAATGCTGATCACATGAACCTTACACTAGGTAAAGCGGGAAGAAATCGTTGGTTAGGTGTTCGTCCAAGAACAAGAGGTGTTGCGATGAACCCTGTTGATCACCCGATGGGTGGTGGTGAAGGTAGAGCATCTGGAGGGCATCCCCGTTCCAGAACCGGTCTTTACGCTAAAGGTAAGAAAACCAGAAACGCAAATAAATATTCTAACAGGCTTATTATTACTAAGAGAAAATAATAGATAAATGGCACGTTCGCTTAAAAAAGGACCTTATATAGATTATAGACTTGATAACAAGGTTCAGGCTATGAATGAATCAGGCAAGAAAAGTGTTATCAAAACCTGGTCTAGAAGATCAATGATTTCACCTGATTTTGTTGGACATACTTTTGGAGTTCATAATGGTAATAAATTCATTCCGGTATATGTTACTGAAAACATGGTAGGGCATAAACTTGGCGAATTTGCACCAACCAGAAATTTTAGAGGCCACGTTGCTAAAAAAGATAAAGGTAAGAGATAATTATGGAAGCTGTACAGAAACAAAGAAGGTCAGTCATAAAGAGAAATAAGAAGGAAGCAGCACGTGGTTCTAAAGGAACATCAGTTGTTGCAAAACTTAATGACGTCCCAACATCTACCAGGAAGATGAGGTTGGTCGCTGATCTTATAAGAGGAGAGAAGATAAATAAGGCTTTGAGTATCCTTAAATATCAGCCTCAGTCCGGTGCCAAAAAATTAGAGAAGCTATTATTGTCAGCAATTGCAAATTGGCAGGTTGCTAATGAAGATGCAAAGATTGAAGATGCAGATCTTTACGTGAAAGAGATATTTGTAGATGGTGGCAGAATGCTTAAAAGACTTAGACCTGCTCCTCAGGGAAGGGGCTATAGAATCAGAAAGCGTTCGAATCATGTAACTTTAGTTCTTGATTTGGTTGGTGATTCATCTTTTTCCTCTCTTGCAAACTCCGCAAAAAATGAGGTAGTACCTGAAGAGAAGAAAGAAGCTAAAGAAACTGCGCCTAAAAAAGCTGCGAAGAAAGCGACTGCAAAAAAATCAACTAATAACGATTAAAGAGATTCTACGATGGGACAAAAAGTAAACCCTGTTGGTTTCAGACTTGGAGTAATAAAAGGTTGGGATTCTAACTGGTACGGCGGAAAAAATTTCGCTGATAAATTGATAGAGGACGAGAAAATTAGGAATTACATTTATGCCAGAATTCCTAAGGGTGGAATTTCAAAAATCGTTATCGAAAGAACTCTTAAGAGAATTACTCTTACTGTTAATACAGCACGTCCTGGTGTTGTGATTGGTAAAGGTGGTGCTGAAGTTGACAAGATTAAGGAGGAGCTTAAGAAAATTACTGGTAAAGATGTTCAGATCAATATTTTTGAGATAAAGCGGCCTGAATTGGATGCTAAGTTGGTTGGTGAATCAATCGCACAACAGCTGCAAGCCAGAATTTCATATAGAAGAGCTATGAAGCAGGCCATTGCTTCAACTATGAGGGTAGGGGCTTTAGGTATCAAAGTTAAGGTTTCCGGAAGACTTGGTGGTGCTGAAATGGCGCGCACAGAGCAATATAAAGAAGGTAGAATTCCATTGCATACAATTCGTGCAGATATTGACTATGCTATTTCTGAGGCACATACAGTTTATGGAAAGATCGGAATAAAAGTTTGGATCTTTAAAGGTGAAGTTTTCGGAAAGAGAGACTTATCTCCTAATGTTGGTCTTGCAAGTGCTTCTTCTTCATCTGAGTCAGGTGTAGCTTCTGCTGGAAGAAGAGGAAAGAAGGAAACTGTAAGTAGAAAGAAAAGACGTTAGTATTGCATTTAATCTAAGGTAAAGATGTTACAGCCGAGAAGGACAAAATTTAGAAAGCAGCAGAAAGGAAGAATTAAAGGAATTGCAACTCGTGGAAGTTCAATCGCGTTTGGTTCTTTTGGAATTAAAAGTCTTGAGCCTGCTTATATTACAAGCAGACAGATTGAGGCTGCTCGTATAGCAATAAGCAGGGCAATGAAAAGGGAAGGTCAAATCTGGATCAGAATATTCCCTGATAAACCAATAACGAAGAAGCCTGCTGAAGTTAGGATGGGTAAAGGTAAAGGTGCGCCTGAATATTGGGTAGCTGTTGTTAAACCCGGAACCATTCTTTTTGAATCTGGAGGTGTTTCTAGAGAAATAGCTGAAGAATCACTTCGTTTGGCAGCTCAGAAATTGCCGGTAAGAACAAAGTTTGTGGTAAGGCCTGATTATAAAGGATAAATGCAATGAAGAATTCTGAAATAAATTCACTAAGTCTGGAAGACCTTAAAGAAAGAATTAAGGCAGAAGAGGATAATCTGTTACGTTTAACGTTTGCTCATGGAATTTCTCCGATAGAAAATCCCATGAAAATCAGAGCCTCCAGAAAATTGGTTGCCAGATTAAAAACACGGTTAAATTCCCAATCTGCAAATGCTTAATCTTTAAGGAACATGGAGACAAGAAATTTAAGAAAAGAAAGAATAGGAAGGGTTGTGAGTAATAAAATGACCAAATCAATTACTGTTTTGGTGGAAAGAAAGGTAAAGCACCCTATCTATGGTAAGTTTGTATCCAAATCAAAGAAGTTGATGGCTCATGATGAAAGTAATGATTGTGGTATCGGTGATTTGGTCAAAATAATGGAAACTCGTCCAACCAGTAAGAACAAGCGTTGGAGATTAGTAGAAATTTTAGAAAGGGCTAAATAATATGATTAGGCAGGAATCAAGACTTAATGTTGCTGACAATAGCGGAGCTAAAGAAGTTTTAGTTATTAGAGTTCTTGGTGGAACAGATAGAAAATCTGCTTCCATTGGAGATAAAGTTATTGTAACTGTTAAATCAGCTCTTTCTTCAAGCAATATGAAAAAAGGAACTGTATCTAGAGCAGTTATCGTCAGAACCAAAAAAGAAGTACGTAGAACTGATGGATCCTATATCCGTTTTGGTGATAATGCTGTAGTTCTTCTCAATGCTAATGACGAACCTAGAGGTACGCGTATCTTTGGACCTGTGGCCAGAGAGCTAAGAGAAAAGCAGTTCATGAAAATTGTATCATTGGCCCCTGAAGTTTTGTAAGATTATGGATAGGAAAAATAATAAGCAGCCAAAATTGCATATAAAGAAAGGTGATACTGTTAAAGTAATTTCCGGTGATCATAAAACAAAAACCGGTAAAGTCCTTTCTTTGGATACTGAGAAGAGAAGAGCAATCGTGGAGGGTGTTAATGTTGTCTCAAGACATATTAAGCCTTCAGCTACAAACCCTAATGGGGGAATAAAGCAACAAGAAGCTCCTATTCATATTAGTAATCTTATGTTAGTTGATCCGACATCCGGTAACCCTACCAGAACTGGTAGAAAGCTGGATTCAAAAGGAAAGTTAACCAGATATTCAAAAAAATCAGGGGAGGTTATAAATAATGGCTAATCCAAGACTTAAAGATAAATATACAAAGGAGATCGTCTCTGCTTTGAAAGATAAGTTTCAGTATAAGTCAGCGATGCAGGTTCCTAAGATAACTAAGATAGTTATCAATAAAGGTATTGGCGCTGCTGTTTCTGATAAGAAACTTGTAGATGTTGGTGTAGATGAGTTAACTCAGATTTCCGGACAAAAAGCGGTCGCTACTATTTCCAAGAAAGCTATTTCTAATTTCAAGTTGCGTGAAAATATGCCAATTGGAGCAAAGGTAACATTGAGAGGAGACAAAATGTATGAATTCTTCGATCGATTGATTACAGTAGCACTACCGAGGGTTAGAGACTTTCGTGGTATTAATGACAAAGGCTTCGATGGAAAAGGTAATTATACTCTTGGTGTTAAAGAACAAATTATCTTCCCTGAAATCAGTATAGAAAAAGTTGCTAAGATTTCCGGTATGGATATTACCTTCGTTACTTCCGCTACCACTGATGAGGAAAGTCTTGAGCTATTAAAGGCATTCGGAATGCCATTTGCAAATCAGAAAAAATCTTAAGTTATGGCTAAGGAATCTGTAAAAGCTAGAGAAAGAAAAAGAATAGCCACAGTTGCTAAGTATGCTGAAAAAAGAGCTGCGCTAAAAGCTGCTGGTGATTATGAAGCATTGGATAAACTTCCAAAAAATGCATCGCCTGTTCGAATTCATAATAGATGTAAGTTAACTGGTAGACCTAAAGGATATATGAGAAAGTTTGGTATATCAAGGGTTACTTTCAGAGAGTTGGCATCTGCCGGGAAAATACCTGGATTGACAAAAGCGAGCTGGTAATTAAATTAGAATTATTTTTTATTTAAAAAATAAGTTCTTATCTTTGCAGCCCGCTTTTGGGCTTTGATTTTGATAAAGACGGTTTAAATAATATAAAAAGATGACGGATCCGGTAGCAGATTTTTTAACAAGGTTAAGGAATGCAATGAAAGCCAATCATAGAATTGTGGAAGTTCCTGCTTCAAATTTGAAAAAGGAAATTACCAAGGTTCTCTTTGATAAAGGATACATTCTTAACTATAAATTTGAGGATTCTGAAAATAATCAGGGAAATATTAAAATTGCTTTAAAATATAACCCTGTTACTAAAGAGTCAGCTATCACGAAACTTGAAAGAGTTAGTTCTCCTGGATTGAGAAAATATGTTCAGGCTGATGCTTTGCCTCGAGTTCTTAACGGTCTTGGAATTGCTATCTTAAGTACATCAAAAGGTGTAATGACAGATAAGGAAGCCAGACAATTGAATATTGGTGGGGAAGTAATGTGTTATGTTTATTAATTAAAGAAGATATCAAAGGGTATGTCAAGAATAGGAAAAAAGCCGATTACCTTACCTTCACAAGTAGAAGTTTCTGTTTCTTCTCGTAATGAGGTAGTTGTAAAGGGTCCTAAAGGGACACTTACACAGGTGGTTGATCCTGATATAAAGGTTTCTGTAGAGGGAAACTCGGTTGTTGTTGAGAGACCTACTGAACAGAAGAGACATAAAGCTCTTCATGGTCTTTACCGTTCATTGATTAACAATATGATTGAAGGAGTTAATCAAGGTTATAAGACTGAGCTTGAATTTGTTGGTGTTGGTTATAAGGCAACAGCAAACGGTCAGGTACTTGAGTTAAGTTTAGGATATTCTCACAATATTTTTGTTGCACTTCCTAAGGAGGTTTCTGTTAGTGCGGTGACTGATAAAGGAAAGAATCCTATTGTTACTCTTGAAGGTATTGATAAACAGCTTGTAGGCCAGGTGGCTGCTAAAATCAGATCGCTTCGTAAAGTTGAGCCTTATAAAGGAAAAGGTGTTCGGTTTGTTAATGAAGTTGTTAGACGTAAAGCAGGTAAAACTGCTGCTAAATAATAGTTGAAAGATGGCAACAAAAAAGGATCTTAGAAGACTTAGAATTAGAAGAGGAATCCGGAATAAAATTTCTGGCTCTACTTCCATACCGAGACTGTCTGTTTTTAGAAGTAATACCGGTATATATGCTCAGTTGATTGATGATTTAAAGGGCTTTACTCTTGTAAGCGCGTCATCTCGTGAGTTGGACTCTGTTACTGGTACAAAGGTAGAATTATCAAAAGTAGTTGGACAAAAGCTGGCAGAGAAAGCGCTTGCAAAAGGAATAAATCAGGTTGTTTTTGATCGTGGTGGCTACTTATATCATGGAAGAGTTAAGGCTTTGGCAGATGGTGCCAGAGAAGGAGGATTAAAGTTTTAATTAATTATGGCTCAGGTAAATATTCGTTCTGTTAAAGCTAGTGAAATCGACTTGAAAGAAAGAGTCGTTGCAATTCAAAGAGTAGCTAAAGTAGTTAAAGGAGGTAGAAGATTTAGTTTTTCTGCTATTGTAGTAGTCGGAGATGGTAATGGAGTAGTTGGTTACGGACTTGGTAAAGCAAATGAAGTTACAGATGCAATTACCAAGGGCGTTGATGATGCCAAGAAAAATCTGATTAAGGTACCTGTTTTAAAAGGAACTTTGCCTCACGAGACTATCGGTAAATACAGCGGTGGACTTGTTTTATTAAAACCAGCAGCTCCTGGAACAGGAGTAATAGCAGGTGGAGCAATGCGTGCTGTATTGGAAAGCGCCGGTGTAAAAGACGTATTGGCAAAGTCTAAAGGTTCTTCTAATCCTCATAACGTTGTTAAGGCTACATTTGATGCACTTATCAGAATGAGAGCTCCGCATACTGTTGCTCAGCAGCGTGGCGTCACTTTATCTAAAGTTTTTAACGGTTAATATAACATGGCTAAAGTAAAAATTACCCAGGTAAGAAGTACAATTGATCGTCCTGAGTCTCAGAAAAGAACGATAGCAGCTCTTGGTTTGGGTAGAATCAATAAAAGTGTTGTAGTAGAGAATACCCCACAAATTGCGGGTATGGTTAAAAAAGTAAATCATTTAGTTGTTTTAACTGAAGCATAAAATGAAATTAAGTAATTTAAAACCGGCAAACGGATCCGTTAAAACCTCAAAGAGAGTTGGTAGAGGACCAGGTTCAGGACTTGGCGGAACCAGTGCTAGAGGACATAAAGGTGCTAAATCAAGATCAGGATATTCCAAAAAAATAGGTTTTGAAGGTGGTCAGATGCCTTTACAAAGACGTATACCAAAATTTGGATTTAAAAATCCTTCAAAGGTTTATTTTAAATCAATTAATCTTGATACTCTGGCTGAGCTTGTTGAAAAGACATCTGCAAAAACCGTAGACAGGGAATTACTTCTTGCTAATGGTCTTATGAGCAAGAATGACAAAGTCAAAGTTCTTGGAAGAGGAGAATTAAAGGTTGGTATTGAAGTTAAGGCAAACGGATTTTCTGATTCTGCTAAGAAGGCAATTGAAGCTGCCGGTGGAAAATTTTCAATAGTATAAGTTGATGAAGAAGTTCGTTCAAACAGTTAAGAATATTTTTTCGATCGAGGATCTGAGAATCCGGATCATTAATACAATTGGTTTTCTTATAATTTTCCGTCTTGGATCTTATATTGTTTTACCAGGAGTTGATCCGAAATCCTTGGAGGAAGGAATAGCAACGCAGGGTATATTAGGATTTATAGATACCTTCGTAGGTGGAGCGTTTAGTAATCTTTCCATTTTTGCGTTGGGTATAATGCCTTATATTTCTGCGTCAATTGTTTTACAACTTCTCACATTTGCCGTACCCTACTTCCAAAAGCTACAAAAGGAAGGAGAGTCAGGCAGGAAAAAGATTAATCAGATTACGCGTTGGTTAACAATTGCTATTACCGCTGCACAATCTATCGGATATATCCAGGGCTTAGTTGATCCGAAAATGCTATTCCCAGGAATTAGTATGAGTACATTTACCGTATGGTCCGTATTTATTCTAACAGCCGGAACTATGTTTACAATGTGGCTTGGTGAAAAGATTACGGAAAAAGGTATAGGAAATGGTATTTCCATGCTAATTATGATCGGTATAATCTCTCGTTTTCCCCAAGCTCTAATTCAGGAGGGACATGATAAGGGATTATCAAATTCCTTGTTTTTCATAATTGAACTTCTTGTTTTATTCTTTATTGTAATGGGAGTTGTAGCACTTACTCAGGCTACAAGACAAATTCCGGTACAATATGCGAAACAAGTTGTTGGAAATAAGGTTTATGGAGGGCAGAGACAATACATACCTCTTAAAGTAATTGCTGCTGGTGTAATGCCTATAATTTTTGCACAGTCCATTATGTTTGTTCCAGCGCTGGCTGCCGGGTTTTTTAAGGATTCCAGTGATTTAGCGAATACAATAGGTACTGTGTTTTCTGATTTTGCATCTTGGCAGTATAATCTTGTGTTTGCTCTGATGATTATAATTTTCACTTTCTTTTATACTGCTCTTACAGTTAATCCCAATCAGATCTCTGATGATATGAAGAGAAACGGGGGATTTATTCCTGGTGTTAGGCCTGGAAAAGATACATCTGAATTTATTGACGGAGTTCTCTCAAAAATAACCTTGCCGGGAGCTATTTTCCTTGCTTTGGTTGCTATTCTTCCTGCGATCGCAAGTAAAGCCGGCATTTCAAGGGAGTTCTCGTATTTCTTCGGTGGTACTTCGTTGCTGATTATGGTTGGTGTTGTCTTGGATACTTTACAGCAGATCAACAGCTATCTGTTGATGAGGCATTACGAAGGAATGATGAAATCGAATAAGCTTCGTGAACGTTCTGGTATACCAATTTCGTAAGGCAGGCAGGTAAGTGAGCAAGATGATTTTTTATAAAACTGAGGAAGAAATAGAGACGATCAGAGAAGGTGCAGTAATACTTGGGAGGGCTCATGCAGAGGTTGCCAAGGTTATTAAACCCGGCGTCACAACAAAATTTCTCGATTCAGTAGCATTTGAATATATAAAGAGTAATTTTGCAGAGCCGTCTTTTAAAGGATATAATGCATTTCCTGCATCTTTATGTATTTCAGTTAATGATCAGGTTGTTCATGGTATACCCGGGGATTATACGCTGAAAGATGGTGATATAGTTTCGATTGATTGTGGAGTTTTTTATAAAGGTTTTCATAGTGATAGTGCATATACTTATGCGGTTGGTGAGGTGGAGGAAAAAACCAGGCATTTATTAAAGGTTACAAAGGAATCTTTATACAAAGCGATTGAAAATGCCATTGTAGGAAACAGGATTGGTGATATTGCATATGCTGTTCAAGCACATGCAGAGAATGAAGGTTTTTCAATAGTCAGGGAATTGGTCGGTCATGGAGTGGGAAAAATGCTTCATGAGGGGCCTGAAGTTCCTAACTATGGCAAACGCGGTAAGGGTGTAAAGCTTGAGGAAGGGATGGTATTGGCGATTGAACCTATGATCAATCTTGGTAGAAAAAATATAGTTCAGGAGGGAGATGGGTGGACTATACGAACTGCTGACAGAAAGCCTTCTGCTCATTTTGAACATACTGTGGCAATCAGGAGAGATAAAGCTGATATTCTTACTACGTTTGAATATATAGAAGAAGTAATTAAAGCATTTTAATGGCAAAACAGTCATCAATTGAACAGGATGGAACCATTCTTGAAGCTTTGTCTAACGCTATGTTTAGGGTTGAGCTAGAGAATGGACATCAGGTAGTTGCGCATATTTCAGGTAAGATGAGAATGAATTACATTAAAATTTTGCCGGGAGATAAGGTCAAACTTGAAATGTCGCCATACGATCTTACTAAGGGAAGGATAGTATACAGATATAAATAATACAACAATGAAAGTTAAAGCTTCCGTTAAAAAAAGAAGTGCTGATTGCAAAGTGATCAGAAGAAAAGGGAAAGTATACGTAATTAACAAAAAGAATCCAAGGTTTAAACAAAGACAAGGATAATATATTATGGCTAGAATTGCAGGTGTAGATATCCCAGACAATAAGCGTGGAGAAGTAGCGCTAACCTATATTTTCGGTATTGGAAGAAAGTCTGCTCAGAAAATACTTTCCAAGGCTGAAATTAATTGGGATAAAAAAGTAAGTGATTGGTCTGAGGATGACTCAATTGCTATACGTAACATTATCAGTAGTGAATTTAAAACCGAAGGAGTTTTAAAATCTGAGATTCAATTGAGTATTAAGCGTCTTCTTGATATCGGTTGTTACAGAGGGTTGAGACATAGAAAAGGTTTACCTGTGAGAGGACAGAGAACCAAAAATAACTCCAGAACCCGTAAAGGAAAGAGAAAGACTGTAGCAAATAAGAAAAAGGCGACTAAGTAATAAATAAATAGTTTAGAAATGGCCCAACAAAGTTCGACTAAGAGAAAAGATAAGGCGAAAAAAAGAATAGTTCATGTAGAACCTGTAGGACAAGCTCATATCAGAGCTTCGTTTAACAACATAATCATCAGTTTGACCAATAGTACGGGACAGGTAATAAGCTGGTCTTCTGCTGGTAAAATGGGGTTCAGAGGATCTAAGAAAAATACTCCTTATGCTGCGCAGGTAGCCGCACAGGACTGTGGAAACGTTGCTTTTGAACTTGGATTGAGAAAAGTAGAAGTTTACGTGAAAGGACCTGGCTCAGGAAGAGAATCTGCGATCAGAACGTTACAAAACGTAGGAATCGAGGTTACGGCTATTAAGGACGTTACTCCATTGCCACACAACGGCTGTAGACCACCTAAGCGTAGAAGAGTTTAAGTCGAACTTTATAATTATACAGATACAATAAAATGGCAAGATATACAGGACCTAAAACCAGAATCTCCAGACGATTTAACGAGCCTATTTTCGGACCAAGCAAAGCGCTTCAGAAAAAAAATTATGCTCCTGGTCAACACGGAAGAGGAAGAAGAAAGAAGCAGTCTGAATATGCTGTTCAGCTTGCAGAAAAGCAAAAGGTTAAATACATCTATGGTGTTTTAGAAAGGCAATTTGCAAACCTGTTTGATAAAGCTGCAAGAAAAGATGGTATTACAGGTGAGAATCTTCTGAAGTTTTTGGAATCACGGATCGATAATGCTGTTTACCGTTTAGGAATTGCTCCAACCAGAAGAGCTGCACGTCAGCTTGTTTTACATAAGCATATTACTGTAAATGGAGAAGTTGTAAATATTCCTTCCTATTCATTACAGCCAGGTGATGTTATTGCTGTACGTGAAAAATCCAAGTCACTTGTTGTGATTGAAGATAGCTTAGCGGCAAGAGGTGGAAAGAGATATAGCTGGTTTGAGTGGGACCAAAGTTCTTTGTCAGGCAAATTTGTCACTTATCCGCAAAGGGATGAGGTTCCTGAGAACATTCAGGAGCACTTGATAGTGGAGCTTTATTCAAAATAATTTTTCTGATCTTTAACGAAGCACAAATTATGTCAATATTAGCATTTCAGATGCCTGAAAAAGTGGTAATGGAAAAGGCCGATGATTTTCACGGACTTTTCGAATTCAAGCCGCTTGAAAAGGGGTACGGAGTAACTATTGGTAATGCTCTCAGAAGAATCCTGCTTTCTTCTTTGGAAGGTTATGCTATTACCGGAATAAAAATTCCCGGTGTTTTGCACGAGTTCTCTACCATTGAAGGAGTGATGGAAGATGTTACCGAAGTCATTCTTAACCTTAAGATGGTAAGATTGAAAAAGGTATCTGATACCAATGACAATAAGATTGTTCTTTCTATAAAAAATCAGGAAGTATTTAAAGCCGGGGATATTAATAAGTATACCAGTGCTTTCCAGGTGCTAAATCCTGATCATATTATATGTCATTTGGATTCATCTGTTAATCTGGAAGTAGAGTTGACTATTGACAAAGGAAGAGGGTATCTTCCTGCAGAAGAGTCAAGACCGGCTGAACAGGTTTTCGGATATATTCCAATTGATGCTATTTTTACTCCGATAAAGAATGTAAAATATAGCGTAGAAAACTTTAGGGTTGAGCAAAAGACTGACTATGAGAAGCTGATTCTCGAAATTCAGACAGATGGTTCAATACATCCTGAAGATGCTTTGAAGGGAGCTGCAAATATTCTAATTAAGCATTTTATGCTTTTCTCCGATCAGACAATGACGTTTGAGACGGCTAAGCCAGAAGAGGAAGAGACTGTAGATGAAGAAATGCTTCATATGAGAAAGCTCCTTAAAACACCAATTGCCGACCTTGATCTATCTGTCAGAGCTTACAACTGTCTGAAAGCAGCAGATATCAAGAGTCTTGGAGATTTAGCAGCCCTTGATATTTCTGATATGATGAAATTCAGGAATTTCGGAAAAAAATCTCTGGCAGAGTTAGAACAACTGATCGCTGAGAAAGGACTTACATTTGGTATGGATCTTTCTAAGTATAAACTTGATGAAGATTAAGAACAATGAGACACGGTAAGAAAGTAAACCATTTAGGGAGAACTTCTGCACATAGGAAAGCTTTGCTATCCAATCTGGCCTCTTCCCTTATTTTGGAAAAGAGAATTACAACCACTCTTGCAAAGGCTAAGGAGTTGAGAAAATATGTAGAGCCTCTTATTACAAAATCAAAAGATGATTCTACACATCAGAGAAGAACTGTATTCTCCTACCTTCAGAATAAAGAATCTGTAAAAGTTTTGTTTGATGAAGTATCAAGCAAAATTTCAGAAAGACCTGGTGGTTATACAAGAATTATAAAAACTGGTAATAGATTGGGCGATAATGCTGAGACCTGTATTATTGAGTTGGTTGATTATAATGACCTTTATACTCAGGAGAAAGGTAAAGCTGCTGCTAAAAGAACCAGAAGATCAAAAAGAGGTACAGGTAAAGCAACTGATGCAGTTGATGCTAAGTCTGCAGATGCTACTTCTGATGACAAGACAGGGGATGATGAAAGCGGAAAGGAATAATTTCTGTTTCGTCTCTTAAAATTGGAAAGGGTTTGACTTTTGTCAAATCCTTTTTTTATTTTGTATAAATTAGGAATCTTATGAAGTTTAATTCAGGCAAAGAGGCTTTCCTCATTCTGGAAGATGGTTCGGTGTACAAAGGTATTTCAGTTGGCAAGACAGGAACTACTACCGGAGAGATATGTTTCAATACAGGTATGACCGGATATCAGGAAATTTATACTGATCCCTCATACTATGGTCAGATTATCGTCAATACGACATCGCACATTGGCAATTATGGAGTCTTGGATGATGAACAGGAATCAGATGATGTTAAGTTCAGCGGGTTGGTTTGTAAGAATTTCTCAGATGAGTTTTCCAGAAAGTCAGCTATCGAGTCTCTTCAGAAGTATTTTGAAAAACGAAATGTAGTTGGGATCTCTGGTATTGATACCCGGGCTTTAGTTCGCCATATCAGAAGTAAGGGCGGAATGAATGCAATTATTTCCTCGGAGATCCTGGATGCGGAGGAGCTGAAGTCAATGCTGGCTAAAGTGCCTTCTATGCACGGTCTGGAGCTTTCATCCAAAGTATATACATCAAATTCTTATTATGTAGGATCTGAGGATGCGGATTATAAGGTGGCTGTTCTTGATCTGGGAATAAAGAAGAGTATATTGAAGAACTTTTCAGACCGTAATGTATTCTGCAAAGTTTTCCCCGGAGATACTTCATTTGAGGAGATGAAGGCCTGGAATCCTGATGGCTATTTTATTTCGAACGGCCCCGGAGATCCTGCTGCAACAACATATGCGATTGAAACTGTAAAAAAGATTCTTTCTACAGAAGCTCCTATGTTTGGCATATGTCTCGGCCACCAGATTCTTGCTGAAGCAAACAACATTCCTACCTATAAGATGCATCACGGACATCGGGGTTTGAATCATCCTGTGAAGAATCTTATAACTGGTAAATGCGAAATTACTTCCCAGAATCACGGATTTAGTGTCAGTAAGGAACATGTAGAGAAGAGCGATCTGGTAGAGGTAACACATGTGAATCTTAATGATGATACCATCGAGGGAATCAGAACTAAAAACGGAAAAGCTTTTTCCGTGCAGTACCATCCGGAGTCTTCTCCGGGACCACATGACTCACATTATCTGTTTGATGATTTTGTAAGTCTGCTTAAAAAGTAACATTTGAAAATTTTTATATTTTATGAGCGTAATAGAAGAGATCAAAGCCCGTCAGATTTTCGATTCCAGAGGAAATCCTACTGTAGAAGTAGATGTTATTACTGAAAACGGTATTGTGGGTCGTGCTGCCGTGCCTTCCGGAGCTTCTACCGGAAAACATGAAGCTGTTGAGCTAAGAGACGGTGACAAGTCCTTGTACATGGGTAAAAGTGTACTTAAGGCTGTTGCAAATGTAAATGACATAATCGCACCTGAACTGATTGGAATATCAAGCTTTGAGCAAAACTCCATTGATAAGTTAATGCTTGAACTTGATGGAACATCTAATAAAGGTAAACTTGGAGCGAACGCTATCCTTGGTGTTTCAATGGCTGTTGCTAAAGCTGCTGCACAGGAAGCAATGTTGCCTTTATACAAGTATGTTGGCGGTGTAAGTGCAAATACACTTCCGGTGCCCATGATGAATATCATCAATGGTGGTAGCCATGCTGATAATTCAATCGACTTTCAGGAATTCATGATTATCCCTGCCGGTGCTTCTTCATTCACAGAGGCAATGCGTATGGGGTCAGAAATCTTCCATAACCTTGCCAAGGTATTAAAGTCAAAGGGAATGTCAACGAATGTTGGTGATGAAGGTGGATTTGCACCGAACATTCCTTCTAACGAAGAAGCATTGAAAGTAATTATCCAGGCTATCGAAGCGGCAGGATACAGACCGGGAGAAGACGTTTTCATTGCTCTAGATGCTGCATCTTCCGAATTTTATGATTCCGAATCTAAATTGTATCATTTCAAAAAATCAACAGGCGATAAATTAACATCTTCTGAAATGGCTGGCTTTTGGGCTGATTGGGCAAAAAGATACCCGATTGTGTCTATCGAAGATGGAATGGATGAAGATGACTGGAGTGGTTGGGCTGAATTAACCAACAAGATTGGTAGTTCATGTCAGCTGGTTGGTGATGATCTTTTTGTTACGAATGTGAATCGTTTGAAAGAAGGTATCGAGAAGAAAATCGCTAACTCCATTCTTGTTAAGGTTAATCAGATTGGATCACTTAGTGAGACAATTGCTGCTGTAAACCTGGCAAAAAATAACTCTTATACGAGTGTAATGTCACACCGTTCAGGAGAGACAGAAGATAACACTATTGCAGATCTTGCTGTAGCTCTTAATACCGGTCAGATCAAGACAGGTTCTTGCTCAAGATCTGACAGAATGGCTAAGTACAATCAATTATTAAGGATTGAAGAAGAGCTTGGAGATTCCGCTTATTTCCCTGGAAAATCTGTCTTCAAAAAATAATTAAAGTCCCGAAAGGGACTTTTTTGTTTCTTTTCATAAATTAGCTGTAAACATTCTAATTATGCTTGATAAAATTTTACCTTATCTGAAGAATTTTTATTTTATCTGTGGTATAATTCTGTTGTTCTGGATGCTTTTTTTTGACTCCAACGATCTTATAAGTCAATACAAGATGAGTCGTAAGCTGAAGGAGTTGGAAAATGAGGTTTCCTATTTTGAGAGTAAAATAATGGAGGTCGAGGAAGAGCGTGCCGCCCTCCTGACCAATAAGGAAAAGCTGGAAAGATTTGCCCGTGAAACATACCGTATGAAAAAGCCTGCCGAGGAAGTGTATGTTATTGAATTTGCAGAATAATGCCAGTCTGCTTAATTTCTTCATAAATCATTTTTAGAACATCTAAATAATCTTCAGGTTATAATGAGCTAAAAGCTATTATAATCGATGAGAGCTATCTGGTCTGGTGCAATAAGTTTTGGGCTGGTTAATATACCGGTAAAGTTGTATAGTGCGTCCGGAAGAGATAAGCTTCGATTCTCCTTGCTTGCCAAGTCTGACTTTTCAAAGGTTCAATACAAAAAAGTAGCTGAATCAGATGGCAGAGAGCTGAGCCAGGATGATATCGTCAAAGGCTATGAGTTTACTAAAGGAAAGTTCGTAGTAATGGATGATGATGACTTTCAGAAAGCTGATCGGTCTGCTACCTCAACTATTGAGATTGTCTGTTTCGTTAAGGAAGACGAAATAGCTCCGCTTTTTTACAAAAAACCATACTATCTCGAGCCAGACACTCCTTCCTCCAAACCTTATTCATTGCTCAGAAAAGCTCTTGCAAAATCCGGCAAAGTAGGTCTGGCAAAATTCATACTGCGCAATAAGGAGTATATCGGCGTACTAAAAGCAGATGATAGTGTTTTGATTCTTAATCAGATGCGTTATAAAGAAGATGTCCGTAATCCTGACGAATTGGATTTGCCGGACACCTCCACTGAATTATCAGAATCAGAATTGAAAATGGCCGGAAAGATAATTGATGAACTGACTACCGAGTTTGATCCGGAGGATTTTAAAGATACCTATACCGCCAAACTGAAAAAGTTGATAGAGAAGAAAGCGGAAGGTAAGGTCGTTGAAACGGAAGGAAAAAAACCTGAAAAAACAGAAACGGATAATCTGATGAAGGCGCTTAAAGAGAGTTTACGAGCTTCAAAATCTAAAGATAGCTCCAAGAAAAAGAACAAAAGCACTGAACATAAAGAATCATGAGTCTTAAAACATATAAGAAAAAGAGAAAATTTTCAAAAACTCCGGAGCCGGAAGCTGTAGGAGGAAAGAAGATTAATGCATTCCGTTTTTATGTTCAGAAACATGATGCCTCCCGTCTTCATTATGATTTTCGTCTCGAGGTAGATGGTGTTTTGAAAAGCTGGGCTATTCCTAAAGGTCCTTCGATGGATTCTAATGTAAAAAGGCTCGCTGTTCAGGTTGAGGATCATCCGCTTGAATACGGTGATTTTGAAGGGGTAATTCCTGAAGGAAACTATGGTGCAGGGACTGTAATGGTTTGGGATAAAGGAATCTATGATATACCTGCTGAATATCTGAAAAAAGAACCGGCGCAAAAAGCTATTGTCAGAATGCTGGAGAATGGTGATATAAAATTAAAACTGAAAGGGAAGAAATTGCGGGGGGAATTTGCGCTTGTCAAGCTAAAGAAATCTGATAATAAAAATGAATGGCTGTTTTTAAAGAAAAAGGACAAATTCAGCACGGGTGGTAAGGACATACTAAAAAGTGATCATTCTGTTATCAGTGATTACAGAATCAGAGAAATTAAAAAGAAGTCTTCAGACGATAGGGTAGATTCTGCTATAAGCCTGCTCAAGACAGATACTTATCCTGCTAAAAAGAAACCGACAGATCCGACGCCGATGATGGCCTATCTGATTGGTGAACCGTTTGATGATCCTGATTGGCTTTTTGAGCTTAAGTTCGATGGCTATAGATCTATTGCAACGGTCAGTAAAAGTGGCAAAGCAGATTTGCTGTCCAGAAACGGGGAGTCGTTTAATAAGGCATACGAAGCCATAAGGAAGGAGGTTGCTTCCCTAAAACGTGATCTGATTCTTGATGGAGAGATTATAGTGGTGGATGACTCCGGGAAATCTGATTTTCAGCTGCTGCAACAGTACGAACATACCTCAAAAGGAACGTTGTTGTATTATATTTTTGATCTCTTATATATAGACGGACATGATATAACGTCGGCTCCCTTAATTGAAAGAAAGCTGTTGCTGAAAGGAATTCTCGATAAATCCTTTGAGCATATACGCTATAGCGATCATGTCCGGGAACATGGTGTTTATTTGTTTAAGGAAACAGATAAACTGTCTATGGAAGGAATCATTGCCAAAAAAGCGGAGAGTGGCTATGTATACCAGACAAGGAGCCATAACTGGCTTAAGATTAAACATGTCAGGCAACAGGAAGTCGTTATTGCCGGGTTTACAAAGCCAGGCGGAAGCCGTAATTATTTCGGATCATTGATTCTGGCAGTAAGGGAGGGAAATAGCTGGAAACATATCGGAGCTGTGGGAACAGGCTTTGATGAGCGTACTCTGAAAGAAGTCTACAATAAGCTGAAACCTTTGAAACAAAAGAAATCAGCATTTGAGGAAGAGGTGAAGTACCAGAAGGATATTGTCTGGGTTAAACCTGAACTGGTTTGTGAAATTAAATTTCAGGAATGGACTGATTCTGATAAAGTACGGCAGGCTGTTTTTCTTGGCCTGAGAGAAGATAAATCAGCCCGGGACGTACATAAAGAAGTTCCGGAGAATGGGTTTGAAGAACGTGCAAAGAAGAAAACACTGACTGTAAACCGATCTCCTGCCAAGCGGGAATCGGAATACAAAAAAGAAAAAAAGCGTAAGACAGTCAATGAGGAATTAATTAATGAAAAGAGCCTGGGAGAGAAGAAAAGTATAAAATGTACTGTCAATGAAATAACGCTTTCTTTTACCAATCTTAATAAAGAGTTCTGGCCGGATCTGGGCATAAAAAAGCTGGATGTAATAAACTATTATTCACGAATAGCTGACTTTATACTTCCACATCTTAAAGACAGACCCCAGTCTCTCCGAAGAAATCCGGATGGAATCAGGAAAAAGGGGTTCTTCCAGAAGAATATGCCCTCTTCAATTCCTGACTGGTTGCATACTGTTCCTGTTGAATCTGAAGATAAAACAATAAATTATCTGCTCTGCAATGATTTGCAAACGTTGCTTTTTATGGCCAACTGGGGTTGTATAGAACTCAACCCCTGGGGATCAGTTGTGGCATCGGAAGATAAACCGACCTATATCGTCATCGATCTTGATCCCAATGAGATCGGTTATGATAAAATTATACATGTTGCTCTTAAAGTCAAAGAGGTGCTGGATGTGGCCGGGATTCCCGGTTATCCAAAAACATCAGGAGCGACAGGAATGCACGTATATGTACCATTGGGCGGAGAGTATACATATGATCAGGCAAAAGATTTCGCAGAGATACTGGTTAATTATGTGCACAGAATCTGTCCGGAATATACGAGTCTGGAACGGAAACCTTCAAAAAGGAAGAACAGGGTATACCTTGATTATCTCCAGAACCGAAAGGGACAGACTATAGCGGTTCCATATTGCATCAGACCAGTCAAGGAGGCAACCGTCGCGACTCCACTATTTTGGGATGAGCTTAAGTCGGATAAACTGCGTCCTTCGATGTTTACAATGGAGACGATTATTGACCGGCTTGAAAAATATGGTGATATTTTTAAGCCGGTGCTTACAGAGAAAATCAATATGACGAAAGCCCTGAAAAAGCTTTCGCAACACTATGAGCAGGATTAAGATTTTACAGATCTGTCACCTGTCGCATTTTCAATAATGGAAAACGCTCAAAGATGTATCGTACAACAGTTACAATTTCGTTTTTGAACTCAACCGGGTTGGTAAAGTTGCCTTGGCTCCAGCCCCGCCATATCAGGCTTGAGGATTGCTGGTCAATAACATCAATAATTATGGTGCCCTCCTTAAATTCAACCTGCTGGAAGTTACTGCCTGTAACAACCGGACGATATGCATTGGAGTATGGGAAGTTATAATTCTGGTAATTATATGTATAGTTCAGGTTATTTACTCCCGGATAGAAATAGTTTCCCGGTGGACTGTAAAAGCTGTATGAATAATCATACGGATAAGAACTGTAATACGGGTCTATATAAGTTGGAAGATTGGGCTGATTCTGATAAACAGGTACATAATTATATTGGGGAGAGCTTACAATTTGTTGTTTAGGCTCAATAATGATGGTAAACTGAATAAGTAAGTCGGGTACTTCGGATGCAGGAGAAAGGCCACGGCTTATAAGCTCTGAGCTTACGGCTTCCATAAGTTTTTCCTGTACCATAGGGCTTTCATATAATACGTTGATCTGGCCGGTTGAATCTCTTGGTAACCATGCAAATGTATCGAAAGATGTAAAATCTACGCTGGGATCGACTTCCGAATAGGTGTTTTGAATAGAAGTACAGCCTGCAAGTGCTGTTAGAATAAGAATGCCGACGAACAGATTCCTTTTAAAAAAAGACTTCATTATTGATGCCCTCCCGATCTTTATCTATCAGAATAAGCATTTGCTGTTTCAATATGTTATGCCTGCAATGGTTGTAATGGTATAAGATAAGGAATTGTTGGAAAGTTTATATTTTACCCTCTACTAATGACTGATTTTCATCATTTGAAAGAGAATGAAGTGAAATAAATTCTATTTTTTTAAATAACTTTCTAACTTTGACCATTACATAATGGCAATAGTATGAAATCAGTATTTCTGTTTATATTAAGTTTGTTTGTCTGTCAGATTGCGATGGCTCAGCTGGAGGTCCGTCAGGCAGGGCTTAAAGAGGGAGCAGCTGAAGTTGCTGTTCGTCCTCATTCTTTAAAAAACCACAGAGAGGAAATCCAGAAAGTTATTCTTACAGAGGATATCGGAGTGCTGCGCGGATTCTCTTTTGGAACCAGTCTGGAAGCAATCAAAAAGTCAGAGAAGGCCGAATATGTGGCGGATGGTAAGCTTTTTGCGATTTTCAAAGTAGCTCTGAATGAAAATGAATATGCCGAGATTATATATTATCTGGATGATAATCACAAAGTGAACGGTTTTGGCATTGAGTTTCTGGTGCAGGAGGAGGCTTATATGCTGGAAGAAAATATCGTTAAAGATTACCGGGCGTATTTGACCAGCCGGTTTGGCCCTTCAAGAGTTAATGTCAGGGGAGATGAAGTTTGGGATGCAGGCGCCTATGTTGTTGAGATGGGTAATTCGAGCGAAGGAAATACTGCCATGGAAATCGAGATTGAGTTTTTTCCGAAAAATTAATCTTGTCTTCAGATTCTGAATAAAAGTTTTAAGCCGGTTAGTACCGGCTTTTTCTGTTTTATACTGCTGGTAAAAAATTTCCAACAATTCATAGCTGGTCAGGTTTCATGATAGAATAAAAGAATATCAATGAAACCCGGAATTCTTACTAGTTTTTTTTTCACCTTTTTTCTGACAGTTACCTGCGATGTCAGTGGGCAGATTGGTCTGGGTGGACGAACCGGTATAGTTTTTAGTACCCTGACAGGTTCGGCCTATATGCCGAAGCCAGGGTTTCATGCGGGGTTATTTTTCAAGGTGCCGGTGTCTGACCGGATTTCTTTTCAACCGGAGATCATCTTTGTACAACGGGGAGGACATACCTCGCTTAAAGATGCCGAACATTTTTATAATCCATATAACCAGCGAATGTACAGGAGAGAAAAACTGACGCTGGACTATCTGGACTTGTCATTACTTTTCCGATACAATATAACCCGGGGCTTTTATTGGCTGGCAGGTCCCAAGGGTTCTGTGCTTCTGCAAGGTATGCAACGGTTTACTAATGGTTACCGTGAAAGACAGGCCTATCGGTTCAGGGATGCAAGAAATTTTGACCTTGCCCTTGAGCTTGGAATCGGGGTAGAAACAAAAAGTGGTATAGTGTTGGGGTTAAGGGGTGATCTTGGGGTAGTTCCGATCAGTCAGATCAGGCAGTATCATAATCTGAGCTTGCAGGCAACCGTCGGCTATGTTTTTTTGGGAAAAAGACGCCGTTGAGTTAAAGTGCCTTATTCGGATTCAAGATCGTTTTGGGAAAGTGGCTTTACGACATATTTAATGACATTGTCGTAATTTTCGGATTTCTTTTTATCTTGGGAATAGTCGGAAGAAGTCACAATGATAAATTTTGTTCGTTCTTTAATTTCCTTTGAAAGATTGCTGAACCGATCCAAAAATTCAAATCCGGTCATTCCCGGCATTATTATATCAAGCAATATAATTTCAGGAAGTCGGTCAAACTCCTTTGTCTGATCTATTTTCTCGAAAAACTGCATGGCTTTAACCGGGCTGCGGTAGGCCGTGATAATGTCGGAGTAGCTTAAGTTTTCAAGAGTGCGTTGGATGACAAAAAGATCAATTTCATTATCATCAATGATCATTACGGAGGCAGGTTTAGATTTATTGCTAGTCATGTCCGGATTATTGATTTCTGCTCAAAAATGTATTCGGATGGATACGAAAAAGAAGTGTATATGTTACAAACGAAAAAACTTTCCGCATGATATATGAGAAAAGTTTATTTTCGATAAACGATAATAATTAACAGCAATTATGATAGTTTCCGATGAAATACTCATAGGTGAATTAAAGGATCAGTTGTGCGCTATCAACCCTGAGATTCGAAGCTGGCTCAATGAAAATTGCGCCAGGCTTGTTTCGCCGGGAGAAATTTATCTGACTTTTAGCATGGTTCCCCGCTTTGTTCCGAGAAATAGTTTTCAGGCAGGAGAGACGGGAAGGTTTCATATACTTTTGCGCGAGCTTGGGCATAATCCTGATAATTGGACATGTGATCAGGTCGGCAGACTGATTGTTCTTTTATCCGCCGGGCGATTTGAAGGAGAATCGTTTGCAGCAATTATCCGCCAGCTCCTCGATACAGCAGATATATATGAACAGGTGAGTATCTATAAAAGTCTGATGTTTATGCCTTTCAAAGACTTATTGGTAGAACGGGTTGTAGACGGTGTAAGAACAAACATCAATGATGTGTTTGAAGCTATTGCTTTAGAAAATGCCTATCCAGGTACTTATTTTGAGGAATTGGCCTGGAATCAGCTGGTTTTGAAGGCGCTGTTTACATCTAAGCCAATACGAAAGATTATAGGCATCGATAAACGAAATAATCCCCGTCTGGCAAGGATGGCTTTGGGACTGGCGCATGAGCGCCGGGCGGCGGGACGAATGGTGAATCCTGATTTGTGGAGACTGATGAGAGGCTATCTGGATGAAAAAAATATAGAAGAAATAAAGCGATTATTGTCCGGGACTGATATGGAAAAAAAAGCGGCAATACTGTTATGCAGGGAGGCTGTCGAACCAGCTATTGCCGGATTGATAGCTACTGATACAGTAGTAGATTTTACCTGGGACGATATAAATTGAATTGAATCTACGAATATGACAAGAAAGTTAATTGACCCTCATGTACACATGGTTTCCAGAACTACTGATGATTATCAGGCTATGGCTCAGGCCGGCGTAGTGGCTATCATCGAGCCGGCTTTCTGGATCGGGCAACCCAGAACAGAAGTAGGATCGTTTAAAGACTATTTCAGCAGCCTGATTGGCTGGGAGCGATTCAGGGCAAGTCAGTTCGGAATAAAGCATTATTGCACTATCGGGCTGAACTCCAAAGAGGCAAACAATGAAGCTCTGGCTGAGGGAGTAATGGAGCTTCTTCCCCTATTCTTATGTAAGGAGGGAGTGGTCGGTGTCGGTGAGATCGGGTATGATGATCAGACAGAAGCAGAAGATAAGTGTTTCAGAAAGCAGCTGGAGCTGGCTTTGAAACTCCGCCTGCCTGTACAGGTGCACACACCGCATCGTGATAAGAAAAGCGGTACCAGCAGGAGTATGGATGTTTGTGATGAAATGGGTGTGGATCCGGATTGGGTAGTTATCGATCATAACAATGAAGAGACAGTAGAAGAGGTATTGGACCGCGGATACTGGGCTGCATTTACCATTTACCCCCATACAAAGATGGGCAATGAGCGAATGGTAGAGATCGTAAGAAAATATGGGACTGACAAAATCATGATAAATAGTGCCGCTGACTGGGGCATCAGTGATCCGCTATCAGTATATAAAACTGCAAAGCTTATGGAAAAATCAGGAATCTCATCCGTTGATATCGATAAGGTAGTTTATCAGAATGCGCTTGATTTTTTTGCACGCAGCGGTCAGATTAAGGAGTCCGACTGGAGCAATCGTCAGATTGATCAGGAAATAAGGTTTCAGGGAAATTCGGTACTAAGAGGCGGACAGCAACCTCAGAAGACGGATGAAAATATCATAGTATAATGGCATCTGTTATACCTTATTTACAATTGATGCGTCCAGCTAATATTGTGACAGCAGTGGCAGATATTATGGCAGGATTCGCAATTAGCGGGCTGGTGAGCGGTCTGTTTACGGAGAGTAACTGGACAATGCTTCTGATGCTTGTAATTGCAACAATGGGTTTATACGGAGGCGGGATTGTGCTGAATGATGTGTTTGATGCGGATATTGATAAGCTTGAAAGGCCTGAACGACCGATTCCGAGTGGAAAGGTCTCAATCCGGTCTGCTGTTATACTGGCTGCTGTTCTGTATAGTATTGGAATTACAATGGCGTTTGGGGTTTCCTCGTTGTCTGGCTGTCTGGCTGTATCAATAGTCTTTTTTGCAACTTTTTATGACAAATATGCCAAGCATTTTCTGATCTGGGGACCATTAACTATGGGATTTTGCCGCGCGCTTAATCTGTTTTTGGGCATTTCTGCCGGTGGAATTACCGACCCTGCACTACTATATATCGGCCTGATTCCTTTGTTTTATATTATGGGAATTACGTTACTGAGCAGAGGGGAGGTACATGGGGCAGGCAGATATCTGCTTAACGGTGCCGGGATTGTTTTCGGGCTGGTAGTTGTGCTGCTTTTCGGCCTGATTATGTATCGGGGATTTCATATTTGGATCGCACTGCCCTTTTTAGGTGTCTTTGCTGCTGCCGTATTTTTTCCGTTTAGGCAGGCGCTCCGGACAGGCTTGCCCGCTGATCTGAAGAAAGCAGTAAGGGCAGGGGTTTTGTCTTTGATTCTTATGGATGCAGCCATCGGTGCCGGTTTTGCCGGACCGGTATACGGCCTGATTATAGTATGTCTGCTGCCAGCATCACTGATTTTGTCCAAAACGTTTGCAGTAACATAAGACATTTATCAATTTTATCGTTTATTATCAATAATCAATAAATAATAATGAAGCAGGAATTTCAGGTCAGGTTTAGTTACCCGGTGCATTTTACCGAAGGAGTATTTAAAGCGGAGAATCTACTGTTGAGAAACCTGATTGATTCAGAAGCGGTTCAGCCGGCCAAAGTTCTTGTAGTGATTGATAAGGGATTGATAAATGCGTATCCGGCACTTACGGAAGAAGTGAGCTCTTATTTTCGTTTTCACAAAGATGTGTTAATGGCAGAACCGGCAATTATTGTATTACCGGGCGGAGAGGATGCGAAGAACGATATTGACCTGTTGTTTAAGCTTATTGCTGCCGTACATGATTATGGTATTTGCAGGCATTCTTATCTTATAGCCATTGGCGGAGGAGCTTTGCTTGATCTGGCCGGTTTTGCTGCTGCCATCGCACACCGCGGGGTGCGGCATATCCGAATACCAACTACTGTGCTCTCTCAAAATGATTCAGGAGTAGGGGTAAAGAACGGAATTAATTTTAATGGCAAGAAAAACTTTCTGGGATCGTTCAGCCCGCCGTTAGCAGTTGTCAATGACATAAGCTTTCTTGATTCGCTATCTGACAGAGATTGGATTTCCGGTATATCTGAAGCGATAAAGGTTGCTCTGATCAAGGATAGAAGCTTTTTTTATCAATTGAAAAATAATACATCCAGACTAGTTGCACGTGATAAGGAAGCGATGGCTCATCTGATTATGCGATGCGCAGCATTGCATCTGGAACATATCGGTGGAGCGGATCCGTTTGAAACCGGTTCTTCCAGGCCTCTGGACTTCGGACATTGGGCGGCACATAAAATGGAGCAGCTAAGCCGGCATGCTATCAGACATGGAGAAGCGGTAGCTTCGGGGATTGCAATTGACGTACTTTATTCATGGCTTATTGGTTTGCTTGCCTTTGAATCGTGTAAGGAGATACTTGATGTATTGTCTGATACAGGTTTTACATTATATCATGATTGTATCGAAGATGGCAAAGAACTGCTGGCCGGTCTTGGCGAATTTCGGGAGCATCTCGGAGGCAAGCTGACTATTATGCTTTTGAAGGATATCGGTTCGGGGCTGGAAGTAAATCATATAGAAGAGAATCAGATGCTGCGTGCGATTGATGCTCTCAAAACGTATCACATGAGCGGTAAGCTGGAAATGGTGAACTGATGAAAATTGCCGGAGATATACATTTTTCATATTGTACCAACATACATCCCGGAGAGTCATGGGAAGAAACTTTTCAGGCTTTAAAGAATAATCTGCCCCTGGTCAAAGAAAAGATTGTTCCGCTTGAGAAAATGGGTATTGGTCTGAGACTATCGGCCCGTGCTGCAGGGGAATTGCTTAGTGGTAATAATCTTTCAGAGTTTAAGTACTGGCTTAGCTGCTACAATCTCTATGTTTTTACGATTAACGGATTTCCGTACGGAGATTTTCATCACATACGAGTAAAAGATGATGTTCATAAGCCAGACTGGCAGACCGGAGAGCGTCTTTTATATACCCAGAATCTTATTGATATATTGTCAGAATTGCTGCCTGCGGAAATGGAAGGCAGTATTTCTACTTCACCTCTTTCTTACAGACCCTGGTATAAAAACAGTGCAGAGACAGAGAAAGCTATTGTTGCAGCGACTAAAAACCTCGTTGAAGTCGCTGTATATCTTAAAAATCTTGAACAGAAAAAAAATATACTGATTCATATTGACATTGAACCTGAACCGGATGGATTTCTTGAAAACTCCGGAGACGTCGCAGCATATTACACTAAATATCTGTTAAAAGAAGGCATAGACTATTTTTCATCCCGTACTGGTATAAGTGGTGGTGATGCCCGAAATGATCTTCTCCGGTATATACGAATCTGTTATGATGTCTGTCATTTTGCCCTGGCTTTTGAGTGTATTCAGGAGGTAATGGAGTGTTGGAGACCTCTGGGTATTCAGGTTGGCAAGATTCAGATCAGTGCGGCTCTGGAGGCCAGATTGTCCGGTGAGCTGACGGAAGATCAGAAGGTTCTGGAGGACTTGTTCCGATTTGATGAGTCGACCTATCTGCATCAGCTGGTGGCTGAAAGAAAGGATCAGAAAAGCCATCTCCGATATCCGGATCTTAGTGGGGTAGATAAATCGGTTTTCACGCAACAGTCTGTAGAGCGGATCAGAGTACACTTTCATGTTCCTGTGTTTATAGAGCAGTATGGATACCTGGCATCTACTCAACAGGAAATTAAAAATACGCTGGCCTGGTTGAAAAAGAACAAAATATCAAATCATTGGGAGGTCGAAACGTATACATGGACTGTGCTGCCGGCTGATCTGCGATTCGATTTGCCTGCTTCTATTGCCAGAGAAATGCAGTGGATTGTTGATTGCTGGGAACAGGTCTAAGCTTGAATGATTACTCTTTGTCTGGTTTTACCAGCTCAAATTCCACACGACGGTTGATGCGCTTATCAGCCTCCGTTTTTTCCTCAACAATTGGTCGTTGGTTTCCATAGCCTTTGGCATCAATTCTTTCTGAAGCTACCTGACCATTTTCCATAATGTATTTTTTTATGGAATCTGCTCTGCGTTGCGAAAGCCGGAGATTCATATCTGCATTACCTTCCTGATCGGTATGTCCCGATATTTTCAGAGACATTGTCGGATGATCCACCAGAAAATTTACCAGCTTGTCAAGGTCAGTGTGCATTTCAGGAAGTATTTCCGCACTTCCGTTTTCAAACTCAAGAGAGGCAAACTTCCAGCGATTGTAGTTGATTGAGGGTGTCTGTATATCAAAACTGGTATCGCCGTCAAGGAAGAAGCGTTCTTCGATCCGGAAAAAATCGTCGCCCTGAATTACAAGGAGGTAATTGTTTTTGTCAATCAGATCAAACTCATAGCTTCCGTCTTCTTTCAGATACTTTGGAGCTACTTCGATACCATTGTCCAGGTCAATAATGGATACAATTCCTTTAAATGGTACTCCGGTAAGGGAATCTGTGAGGCTTCCTTTAAAGCTGGTAAAAGCCAGCGGTTGGGCTTCCATGGGTAGCGGAAAGGAAAACAGATCAAGATTCTTGTCATTTTCTTCTGCTTTCGCATAAAACAGGTTTTTGGAATCGGAATCAATAGTAAAATAATATTCATCCCCTTTGTTGTTAACCAGAGGACCGATGTTTCTGGGTTCAGACCAGTTTTTGCTGACTTTATGCGATTTGAATATATCATAGCTTCCAAAGTTTAGCAGGTGTCCATTGGAGCTAAAATAAAATACATGATGCTGTGGGTGATAAAAGGGGCTCACTTCATTGGCTCTCGTATTGATAACCGGGCCCATATTTTCCGCTTCAGCCCAGGAGCCGTCTGGGAGTTTGTAGGTAAAATAGATATCCGATAAGCCAAAGCCGCCCAGCCTGTCAGATGCAAAATACAAAGTGTCTTCGGAATGAGACAGTGTCGGCTGTGAGTCCCAGGCTGTGCTATTGACCTTCGGACCCAGATTCTGTGGTTTTGACCAGGCAGAGTCACCAATCCGTTGGCTTACGTACAGATCGCAGCTGCCCATACAGTCAGCACAATCGTATTGATAGCCTGCCACCCGGCATCGGGCAAAATACAAGGTTTTGCCGTCTCTGGAGATACAGGCGGAGCCTTCATTGCAGCTGCTGTTAATCGGTGTACCGAAGGGCAGGGCCTCGTCCCAGAAACCATCATAATTTATGGTGTACCAAAGATCTTCCTCCTCGTTATAGTCAATTCGTCCGTATTTGAGGTTTTTCTTTCGTTTGGTAAAGATGAGCCTATTGTCACTCATACTCATGGTAGGACCATAGTCCGGATACTTCGTATCATTAACCAGTTCTCCCATATTCAAAAACACACTTCTGGGTGGCACGAGAGTATCGATGTTTCGTCGGTAGCTTACCAGTTCATAATAAGTTTCGAGAGGTACATAATAGCTCTTTTGAATAAAGCGGTCCCAGTTGTTAAAATGCTGCAGAACTTCTTCATTTTGTTTACCGGGAAGATTTTTCAGGACAATATTATATATGGAAATTGCTTTATGTTCCTGATCGAGTACCTCGTATAGCTGACCAAGTTTCCACAGCAATTGTATGTCTTTGGAAAAATTGGCGATACCAAAGCTTTTTACATAATCTTCAAGTCTGGGAAGCAGCTCCTGGAGATTTTCGGCCTGCTCATACTTTTGAATTTCTTTGAGCTTTTTCAGATCGTAATAATAGCCTCTGTTGTAATTGCGAAATTGCAGCTGCCAGTTTTTTTCTTCGGTGGACTCGCCTCTGCGCAAAGGTTTAATAGTGACTTGAGCGTTTTTATCCTGACTGTATCCCCAAATACTTAGCAGTAAAAAATAAATAATAACTATTTGCTTAAACCACATTTGCTCTTTAGCTCAGATTTGAATTGGTGACCTTTCGGATTAATAATCGCTTTTTGAAATAGGAAACCAAACGATTCCCTTACAAATTAGTTACAAACTTATGAAATTTATGGTATAAGTATTGTAAAATGTAATTTATAAGATATTTAAATTAAATTTGCTTTTTGTATCTAATGTAGTACGCCAAAATGGCAATGGAAGGAGTAGCGTGAATGTATAAAAAAGGAGAGACTGACCAGATTTTTTTTCCTCAATTTATTGATGGTGAAAGTGTAGAGACGATACCGCTTCTTTCTCCTGAGGAAGAGGAACTCATGAATAAAGAAGATACTCCTGAGGTATTGCCGATACTTCCTGTACGAAATACGGTTTTATTTCCCGGAGTAGTTATTCCGGTTACAGTAAGTCGCCAGAAATCGATCCGTCTTGTCAAAAAATCATACAGGGGCGATCGTGTCATAGGTGTGGTGGCTCAGGAAAATACGGGTACGCAGGAACCCGGGCTTACTGATTTGTATCAGGTTGGGACTGTGGCTAAGATTCTCAGAATGCTGATTATGCCTGATGGCAATACAACTATTATTATTCAGGGGCAAAAACGTTTCCGGATCAAGGAGCAAGTGCAGGAAGAACCGTTTCTGACTGCTAAAATTGAAGTGTTTGGAGACAGCAATGCTACTGTCAATAAGAAGGAACTGAAGGCGCTGATTCAGTCATTGAAAGATTCGGCGGATAAAATACTGAAGCTGAATCCGGAAATTCCTCAGGATGCTCAGGTAGCTATCAATAATATTGAAAGTCCGGCTTTTTTAACACATTTTTTATCCTCTAATCTGAATGTTGAGGTAAAGGAAAAGCAAAAACTGCTGGAGATTACTGATCTGGTGAAACGCGGTACTATGCTGCTGGAGTACCTGATGAAAGAGATTCAGATGCTGAAGCTCAAGCAGGAGATTCAGAGCAAAGTGCATTCAGATATTGATCAGCAGCAACGTGATTATTATATAAGGCAGCAGATAAAGGTTCTTCAGGATGAGCTGGGGGAGGAATCAACCGATCAGGAAATTGAAAAGCTGAGGCAAAAGGCAAAAGGTAAAAACTGGCCCAAAGCGGTCGGAGATCACTTTAGCCGGGAGCTGGTGAAGCTGGAGCGTATGAATCCTATGGCCTCAGAGTATCCCCTTAGCTTTAACTATGCAGAGTTTCTGGTTGATCTTCCATGGGGAGAAGAAACAAAGGATAATTTTGATCTGGACAGAGCAAAGAAAATACTTGATGCAGATCATTCGGGCCTTGAAAAAGTCAAAGAGCGTATCCTGGAGTATCTGTCCGTCCTGAAGCTGAAAAAGGATATGAAGGCTCCTATCCTTTGTCTGTACGGACCTCCGGGAGTCGGAAAAACTTCACTGGGGCGTTCGATAGCCAAATCACTCGGACGAAAATATGTCAGAATGTCACTGGGTGGTGTCAAGGATGAAGCTGAGATACGGGGTCATCGTAAAACCTATGTCGGAGCAATGCCGGGTAAAATTATCGGCAATCTCAAGAAAGTAGAAAGCAGCAATCCGGTATTTATTCTGGATGAGATTGATAAACTTGGGTCAGATTTCCGTGGGGATCCTTCTTCTGCTTTGCTGGAAGTGCTTGATCCGGAACAGAACAGCACGTTTGTCGATAACTATCTGGAAGTGGAGTACGATCTCTCCAAGATCCTGTTTATTGCTACAGCCAATAATCTGGATTCTATCCAGCCGGCGCTTATGGACAGGATGGAAGTAATCGAAATCAATGGGTATACGCTGGAGGAAAAGCTTGAAATTGCCAAGAAGCATCTGGTCCCCAAACAGAAGAAAGAGCACGGTCTGAAAGCCGGGGATCTTAAGTTTAGCGATAATGCGCTGGTCAAGCTGATAGAAGATTATACAAGAGAATCCGGTGTCCGGAATCTGGAACGAAAAATCGGTTCTGTCATCCGGAAAGTAGCGCGCCTTGTAGCGACAGATGCCAGCTACCGAAAGACAGTGACTCCGGATGATGTAATTAAGTATCTCGGTATCGAGGATTTTGAGAAAGAGACCTATCAGGACAGTGAAGTGGCCGGAGTAGTAACCGGGCTTGCATGGACTCCTTACGGCGGAGAAATACTTATGATTGAATCCAGTATAAGCAAGGGGAAAGGCCGTCTGACTCTTTCCGGAAAACTGGGAGATGTCATGAAAGAATCTGCACAGGCAGCCTTGTCATACCTTCGGGCGCATGCCGAAGATCTTGAGATAGACTATAAAATCTTTGATCACTTTGATCTTCATGTCCATGTTCCGGCCGGTGCTGTTCCCAAAGATGGACCTTCTGCCGGGATCACGATCTTTACCAGTCTTGCTTCTGTTTTTACGCAGCGAATGGTAAGAGATAAACTGGCAATGACCGGTGAAATAACACTACGAGGTAAAGTATTGCCGGTCGGGGGAATTAAAGAGAAAATTCTTGCTGCCAGGAGAGCCGGAATCAGGGAAATTATAATGAGTGAAAAAAACAGAAAGGATATTCAGGAGATTAATAAGGATTATATCAAAGACCTGAAAATTCATTTTGTCCAGAACGTAGATCAGGTCCTCGAGCTGGCTCTGCTCAATAAGAAGGTGAAGAAACCGGTTAATCTGTCGGTGGATCACCTCGAAAAAGAAAAGGAAAATGTATAATAGAATTGTCGGGATTTCGTTTTTCAGAAATCCCGTTTTTTTGTATATGATCAGATACCTTTTTCTTTTTTTTATCTGTACTACCGGATTTTGCTCGTATGCCCAGTTGGGTGGTTCCGCTGCCTATCACTATATCAATGTACCGGTCAATGCCAGGGTAAGCGGCATGGGAGGAAAATATGTTTCTTTGAGCGATGATGATATAATTTCCTTTATGCAGAATCCTGCTTCTCTGAATAAGGATATGTCCGGCAGGCTCTCGGTCAATTATATGCCTTATCTTACCGGTGTCAATGCCACTACCCTTGCCTACGGATTACAATCCGGTGAAAACAATCTTTATGGCATAGGGTTTACTTTTTTTGATTATGGAAAACTGGATGAGGCTGCACCTGACGGCACTATAACAGGGACTTTCCGGGTTAATGAATATGCTATTACCGGAGGCTGCTCACATGTAATAGGTAATTATACGCTCGGGATGAATCTGAAGCTGGCCGGTTCGCATCTCGGACCTTATAGCTCTTATGCCATTATGACAGATTTGGGCGGTTTTTATCAGCATCCTGAAAAAGACTGGACCATTGGGATGGTTTTTAAGAATATAGGTTATGCATTCAAGCGATATACTCCCGGGGTAAATGTCAGGATGCCATTGGAGGTAATAATAGGAACAAGCTATAAGCTGGAAAATTTACCTTTCCGGCTTACTATTTCAGCACACAATTTGCAGCGTCCGGATATTGTCTATCTTGATCCGGACAAGAAGGGAAAAGTTGACCTTATGGGCAATGAAATAAAAGAAAAGAAGAAAATAGGTGATCAGATATTCCGGCATTTCATCTTTGGAGGAGAGTTTCTGCTGAGCAAGAATTTTCATATCAGGGTGGCATATAACCCGCAGCGAAGAAAAGAGATGCGGCTTGAAGAAAGAGCCGGAGTAGCGGGCATGGCCATCGGATGTAATCTTACTGTAAAAAATATCGGACTGGCTTATACCAGATCGTTTTATCATGTGTCGGGTGCTTCCAATCATTTGACATTGACAACCAGCATGGATAGAGTATTTAAGAAAAGGGAATTGCAAAATTAAAATCTGTAAGCGATGATTGATAACGAACAGTACCTGACCCCCCGGCAGATAGTTGAAGAACTGGATAAATATATAATCGGTCAGCATGAGGCTAAACGGAACGTAGCGATAGCTCTGCGTAACAGATGGAGGCGTATGAGTGCTGATGAGGATATGAGAAAAGAGATTGTTCCCAATAATATTCTGATGATCGGAGCGACCGGAGTCGGGAAAACCGAAATTGCCCGCCGGCTGGCAAAAGTAGCGGATGCCCCTTTTACAAAGGTTGAGGCTTCAAAATTTACAGAGGTGGGGTATGTAGGCAGGGATGTGGAAAGTATGGTCAGAGATCTGGTAGAGCAGGCAGTGCATCTGGTTAAAGCCGGCAAGAAAGAAACGGTAAAGGCCAAGGCTGCTCAGGTAGTGGAGGATATCATACTTGATGCGTTGATTCCCCCGGTCAGAAGGCCGGTTTCTTCCGGGCCGACTGTGTTTCCGGATAGTACTGTTCCGGTAAATGAGGATGATGCAGAGCTTAATGAGCGGACACGTGAAAAATTCAGGGAAAAAATCCGGAACGGGGAGCTGGATGATCGTAAAATAGAAATTAACGTGCAGGCTGCTGCTCCTTCCAATGTCGGAGTGATCGGAGGAGGTATGGATGAGGTCTCCATGATGAATATTCAGGAGATGATGAATAATCTGATGCCCAAGAAAAACAAGAAACGCAAAGTTACCATTGCTGATGCCAAGAAAATTCTTCTCGAAGAAGAGGCTGCAAAGCTTATTGATATGGATGAGGTAAAGGAAGAGGCGATTAAAAAGGCTGAAAATACGGGCATTATTTTCATTGATGAAATAGATAAGATTGCATCGGGGACATCCGGCAAAGGTGGTCCTGATGTGAGCAGGGAAGGTGTTCAGAGAGACTTGCTGCCCATAGTGGAAGGAAGTACGGTCAATACCAAGTATGGAGTAATTTCTACGGATCATATTTTGTTTATCGCGGCAGGCGCTTTCCATATCAGCAAACCTTCGGATCTTATTCCGGAACTGCAGGGACGTTTTCCTATTCGTGTTGAACTGAATAATCTGACCAAGGAAGACTTTTTCCAGATTCTGAAAACACCGAAAAACGCTCTTACCAAACAGTATGTAGCCTTGTTGCAGGCAGAAAATGTAGGTCTGGAATTCAGTGAAGAGGCACTGGGAGAACTCGCAGAAATAGCTTTTCAGGTCAATTCAGAAGTTGAGAATATCGGAGCCAGAAGGCTTCATACGGTTATGAGCCAGTTGCTTAATGAGATTCTTTTTGATGTGCCGGATAAAATTGGTCCCAATGCCAAAATCGTAGTTTCGGTAGATATGGTCCGCCAGAAACTTTCGAGCCTGGTTAAGAACAAAGATCTGAGTCAGTATATTCTTTAGGAGGCAGTCTTTTCTGGCTTATAATCAGCTGCTTTGTGTATTATCTGTAAGTTATTATTCCTGCCATTTGTCGGAAATATAAGTCATGCTGGAAACCGTTTTTAGCTCATTTACGGATATTTATACCTTACTTGCCGGCAAGCTGGTAATATGGATCAGGCAGGCAATTCTTCTGATTCCGAATGTAATAACTGCATCGCTGGTTTTTCTGGTTTTTTATCTGGCAGGGAAATTCAGCGAATCGCTTATTCTTCGCTTCACAAGAGGATATACCCTTAGTTCCGAATTTGTCCGGATTATAGCCCGGATAATATACGGAGCGTTTGTGATAGCAGGTGTCTTCTTCGCTCTGGGGATTCTTCATCTGGACAAAACGGTTACCTCATTATTGGCAGGCGCCGGTATTATAGGGCTGGCACTGAGCTTTGCTTTTCAGGATATTGCTACCAATTTTGTTTCAGGATTCATTATTGCCTTGCATAAACCCATAAAAGTCGGGGATATGGTAGAAACAAACGGGTATATGGGATATATCTCCGAGATTACGCTCAGAGCTATCCACCTGAAAACCTTTCAGGGGCAGGATGTAATTATTCCTTCCAAAGATGTATTGCAGAAGGCGATTAAAAATTATACTACGCTTGGTTCGCGCAGAGTGGAGATTGTGGTGCGGGTTGCCTATAAGGAAGATCTGGAGCGGGTGACGGAGATTGCCAGGAAAGCTGTCGAACAGGTGACGGAGCGGGATGAAATTTTTCCGGTGGATGTTTATTTTGAGGAATTGGGGGAATCTTCGGCCAATATGCGCGTAATGTTCTGGATTAATCTGATTCAGAACAGGAATTTTCTCAAAGCACGTCATGAAGCGATTCTTTTGCTCCATAAAGCTTTCCGGAATCATGATGTTACTATTCCGTATCCGGCCAGGATCTTGCATTTTTCAGAAAAGGAACGATCAGCTGAAGATAATCCCCGGTCTTTCTGAATCAAATCATTCGGGATGATAAGGGCGGATTTTCAAGAATTTCTATACACTGATCAATTGCGTCCGGTGCAATTAGTTTCAGACAGGGTTGCCGCTCAGAGAAGTTAATAAAATAGCCATTTTGAATATTTTTAAGCATGTGGATATCATGCGTTATGCAGATGACAGTCTTACCGTTTGCTGTCAGGCGTATGATTTTTTCAAATACCTGACGCTTGTTGTAGAGATCCAGCTGCTGAGTAGGTTCATCCAGGAGCCATAAGGGGGCGTTGTGCAACTGAAGCTGGGCCAGCCAGACCAGTTGCTGCTCTCCACCGGATAGTGTTCCGAATAACTGATCCGAGAGATAGCCGATGCCATCGGAATGTAGCTGCTGCCTGGCCGTTTCATAATCGGCGCTGGTATAGGTGGACGGAAAACGCTTGTATCGGAACAGGCCCATGACTACCAGATCAATCACTCTGATGTCAAAACTGACCGGGTTTTTCTGGGCCAGGTATGTGATGGTATTGCTGAGCTCTTTGCGGGGATACTGCTGCAGGTCTCTGCCCAGGACATTGATACTCCCCTTAGCGGGAGATGCTTGTCCCGCAAGTGTTCTGAGAAAAGTGGATTTGCCGGAGCCGTTATGGCCTACTATTGCGACAAAAGAAGAGGCAGGTATCAATAAATTAAGGTTGTCAATCAGATCTTTATCGTCGTATTTCAGAGATAAAGATCTGATATCAATTATAGGCAAGGCTGGAATCTGTTTAGTATTCGTCTTCGTTAAAGAAGAAATCATCTTTGGTCGGATAATCAGGCCATATTTCCTCGATACTTTCATATGGCTGTCCGTCATCTTCCAGTTCCTGCAGGTTTTCTACCACTTCCATTGGAGCTCCCGTACGAATTGAATAATCAATCAACTCGTCTTTTGTGGCTGGCCATGGGGCATCTTCCAAATATGAGGCTAATTCAAGTGTCCAGTACATATTAAACAGGTTTTAAATAGTTCCGCAAAAATAGAATTTTATGGCACATTACAAACATCTTTTTTGATCAGTAATTAAGTATGCAAGTGCCGCTTTATGCGCAAAACGTAGATTGTGTTCAAAAAGTTTTCAAAAAGAATCCGGCGGGCCGGCAGATACCGGATATATTTCCTCTCAGACGGAACTATTTCAGGTTTTTTTGGTCATATTTGTACGTTCAATCATAACTAGTAAAATGAGCGCAGAAACCATTATTTTTTCAATGGCCGGGGTGAGTAAAATTCATCCGCCCAATAAGCAGGTACTAAAAAATATTTATCTGTCCTTTTTCTATGGAGCCAAAATCGGGGTTTTGGGTCTCAACGGATCCGGAAAATCATCCTTATTGAAGATTATAGCCGGAGTTGATAAAAACTATCAGGGAGAGGTTGCTTTTTCTCCAGGATATACCGTTGGGCTGCTTGAGCAGGAGCCGCTGCTTGATATGAATAAGACAGTACGCGAGGTAGTAGAGGAAGGTGTGCAGGAGGTTGTGGATCTGCTGAAAGAGTTTGAGGAAATCAATCTTAAGTTTGCTGAACCCATGTCTGATGATGAAATGACGAAGCTGATCGAGCGTCAGGGTGTAGTTCAGGAAAAACTGGATCATTATAATGCATGGGAGCTGGACAGTAAGCTTGAGCGGGCTATGGATGCTCTGCGCTGTCCTCCGGGCGAAGCCAGGGTACAGAATCTGTCAGGAGGAGAAAAACGCAGGGTAGCGCTTTGTCGCTTACTGCTGAAGCAGCCTGATGTGCTTCTGTTGGACGAGCCAACCAACCACCTGGATGCTGAGTCGGTGCACTGGCTGGAGCAGCATCTTCAGAATTATCAGGGTACGGTTATCGCAGTTACGCACGACCGTTATTTCCTGGATAATGTTGCCGGATGGATTCTGGAGCTTGATCGCGGAGAAGGTATTCCGTGGAAAGGAAATTATTCTTCCTGGCTTGAGCAGAAGCAAAACCGGCTTTCGCAGGAAGAGAAGACCGAATCCAAGAGACAGAAAACCTTACAGAGGGAGCTTGAGTGGATCCGGATGGCTCCGAAAGCCAGACAGGCGAAGAGTAAGGCAAGAATCAGCGCTTACGAGAAAATGCTTGGAGAGGAAGCCAGGCAGAAGGAAGAAAAGCTTGAGCTGTTTATTCCGCCGGGGCCAAGGCTGGGTGCCAAGGTGATAGAAGCTACCGACGTTGCTAAAGCATATGGAGACCGGTTGTTGTATGAAAATCTTAATTTTTCGCTGCCCCAGGGAGGTATTGTCGGGATTATCGGACCAAACGGAGCCGGGAAAACAACTTTATTCAGATTGATTACCGGGCAGGAAACTCCTGATAATGGTACTTTTGAGGTAGGAGAAACGGTGGTGCTCGGTTATCTTGATCAGGAACATTCTAATCTGGATCCGGAGAAAACAGTGTACCAGACTATATCAGGCGGTACGGATTTTATACAGGTTGGCGGCAAGCAGGTTAATGCGCGGGCATATGTAAGCAAGTTTAACTTTAGCGGTTCTGATCAGGAAAAAAAGGTAAAAGTACTTTCCGGCGGAGAGCGAAATCGTCTGCATCTTGCCCTGACACTGAAGTCCGGAGCCAACTTGCTGTTGCTGGATGAGCCAACCAATGACCTGGATGTTAATACGATGCGTGCGCTGGAAGAAGCATTGGAAAATTTTGCCGGTTGCGCAGTGGTCATCACGCACGATCGCTGGTTCCTGGACAGGGTAGCTACGCATATTCTCGCTTTTGAAGGAGATTCACAGGTGTATTTCTTTGAAGGAAACTTTTCTGATTATGAGGAGAACCGGAGAAAACGACTTGGTGATGCCGATCCTACCCGGATTAAGTATAAAAAACTTGTAAAGGAATAAGTTATAAAAACGGGCGATCCAGTGACCGCCCGTTTTTATTTTACGGGTTTCGGAAGACTAATATAGTTCTGTATTTTTTTAGTTCTACAGTCTGAACAGCGCTTCAAATAACTGGCCATTGCTGATCAGGGCGCCTGCATCAATTACGGCAAAGATCTCTTCTTCCCTTGATTTTATATATGTTCTTTCTGTTTTGAAATAATTGACTGCTTCACTAAAATTTTCAGGATGTTCGGCGAGTTCCTGAAGACAGGAGGGATTGTTGAAATCAATCTCGAAGTGACTGGCTGCATTTAAACCTACCAGCAATATGCTCTCCTCAGTAAACTTGAAAAGAAGCAGTGTGCCGGCATTCCGCTGTTCGGCATAATCTATCTTTTTCAGTACTTTTTCCATTACTATATCGGAAAACATACTGATCAGCTGGTCTACACGATGCTGACTCGTTTCTTTTATTTTGACCCATTCATCGGCAGTAATCTGATTGGATGCCAGAAACCGGACAAATTCAGGTTCCAGCTCTTTTAATTCGTCCAGTGTCAGTAGTCGGTATTTCATACAATATTTACAGAAATTATGATGGGTAAATTTAATGATCTCTTCCTTTTGGTCCAATAATCAGGTGGGGGCGGGAGGCTTTAATGTATTTGCCATTCAGATTAGCTAAAGGGAACTTTTATTTCTCATTTAATTCTTTAAACTTTTCAAAGAATTTTTATTGAAAAAGAAATAATAGTACCCAGACAGCAACCATTGTTTTACATATCAATAATTTATTTTTTTATTTTGCCCTGAAATTGTTATTAAAAATTAAAATTATTTAAATAGATTTGTGCAAAAGTACCCCCTATCAAATTAGTTTGCTCTGATGTAATTTGTCCTGTTCATTTTTTTCATAAATGGTTATGAAATTAAAAAATGAGCGGTGTGCCTTATTCAGAATTGTCTGAGTAAAACAGGCAGATTATGTTTTTTATGAAGAGTAGATGTGCTATTGTTTATATTTTTGGTAATAAGTACGTTGTCTGTTGGTTTTGACAGATAAAGCTTGTGGTGAAAACGGTTTTTGCAATAATCGGATATAGCTATTATCAGATTGTTACAGGAATAAAAAAGTAAGTAATCAGGTCAGGCAACGAAGTGAAAAACTGAGCCCTGATCACAGGATTTTATCCTGATATCTTACAATAGCCGGAACTGTAATATGGTTATTAATTACTTTTTATAAATAATAAATACTTCTGGTCAGCTATGAGAAAACGGATCTTGGATATAGTATGAATACAGTTTTAAAATAATAAGGCAGACGGTGAAGTTAGGGAATACTTTTTTTGCCGGAGCGAGAATAAGCTTTTTTTCCGTTCGGGTTCTGATTATCGCTTTGATCAGCGGCTGCGTTTTTTTTGATGTACAGGCTCAGGAAAAGACAATCAATAAAGGACTTGAGGTTCTTCGGAGTATTGACTCTGTCAATCAGAAAGCATCAGAAATTATTGCTTCCATCGATGCGGCATACAGGAAGATTGAAGAATCTCAGGAGTATAAAACTCTTATTGACGGGCAGTCGCTTACACTACCGTATGCTATTGTAGGAGATGAACAGGACAAGAAATATGCAATAGTTTTAAAAAGTGTAAAGCTGGATCCGGTGCGGGGAATGCATGCGGAAATTGTGATGAAAGTCCCTGTTTCGTCCGATAAGTCACTTTATTTTATGGCGGACAATGTGCCGCTTTCCAAGAAGGGGAAATTGCAGGGGGAACTAAACCTGTTTTTGGTCAGGACAGATTCATTTACGGTTGGAGAAGGATATAAGATCATTTTTAAAGGACTTGACAATCCTAATAAGGCATATTCATATGTTACTTTTGATTGTCGAGGTTTCAAGCAGATCAATATCAACGGCCGGCTCGCATTTAGCCAGAATGCGCTGGTAGAGTCATCGGAAGAAAAAGGTCCTAAAGTGCCGTTGAAGCTGGATTTTTTTATCAATGCGGACAAGCTTTCCAATATGGTTGTCCAGATTTCAGATGTTCCGGCCTTTGAATTTGCCAGGCTGCCAGGCTTTAAATGCAGGGTGGACCGGATTGTCCTGGATAAAAGCGCTATAAGCAATGCGCCGGGTTTTGAGCTTCCGGGCTGGTATCTGGATTCACTGTCGAAAAAAGTATCCGGACTGGATAAAAGTGTATATGGCTCAGTATTGTGGCAGGGCGTATATCTTCCGAAGATTTCCATAGAGATACCACCCAGGTTTACAGAGGGAAAAAGCAGCAAAGAAGCCGTAATTGTCGGAGCTGATAATCTTATTGTCGACCATTACGGAATTACGGCCCTGGCATATGCTGTTAATGTGCTGCAGGGCGGTGATCTCAAGGGATTTAAATATTCCATAGATTCACTTCGTCTCAATGTAATTGCAAACACTCTTTCCCGGGCCGGTTTTTACGGTGGTATGAGCCTGCCGGTTTGTAAAGAGGATTCGAAACTGGATTTCGGACTTACTATTAGCCGAAATATGAAGGATGATGCCGACTTGGAGTATCATGGTTATGCGGCTTTCAGAACCAATCTGAACACAAGCGCTTTCGGACTTGCCCAGATCGGGCTGGAACGTTGCCGGCTCGATTTTTTATACAGGGATAAGCAGTTTTTCCCCAAGGCGACTTTGCAGGGAAGTCTTTATCTGGCATTATCTTCCAAAAGCAGCGATAAGTCTGTCGGAAATCTCGGGGTGGAGTTTGGTGATCTGGTCATTTCCAGCGAAGGGTCCTATATAGAAAGAGGTCCTAATTTTTATATGCGTGTCAAGACAGGAGATCTGTCTTCCAAGCTTGCAAACCTGCCGGTGACCATTAAAGATCCTGTTTTGAAATCCATGAACGGAAAGCAGCGGTTCGGGCTTGGTCTGACTCTTGGCATTAACCTGACCAAGTCCGGTGGTGACAGTAATGAAAGCTCCAGCGGTTTTGGGGGAGATGCTACCATTACCATCTGGGCTGAGCGAACTGCTTCCAGCAAACGCTGGAAATACGATTCTTTTGAAGTCAGTGAGGTCAATATCGGAGCGGATCTTGGTGCGGTAAAGCTTAAGGGGAGCCTGTCTATGTTTGATGGTGACAGTATCTACGGGCAGGGATACTGCGGCTATCTCAGCCTGGATATTATTGAAAAGATCAAAGTGGAAGGAGCTGCTATTTTCGGGAGAAAAACCGAACTGGAAGAGGCTAGTGTGATGACTATAACCAATTTGCTGGCCAGTGGTGAAGCAATGGATTTCCCTTCTACAGACGAGGATGTACAGATTTCTTCGGGCAAAACGATGTTTCGATACTGGTTTGTAGATGCAAGGGTATCATTTATGCCAGGTATCCCGATCGGTACGGGTATAGAAATTAACTCCTTTACAGGAGGGCTTTATTATAATATGTCTATGGTGGTGCCTGATCAGGCAGCCTCTCAGAATACTGGCGTCAGGTGTAAAACGGTTTCGGGAAGGACGTATGAGCCCGAAAAGAATGTAGCCGGGCTGATTGCGGGAATCGGTTTGCAGTCAATGGGAGGAGGTAATGTGTTTAACGGCGATATCAATTTTGGAATTGAATTCAGCCTGAGCGGCATGGGGGTATTGAGGCTGGCTACGTGGGGAGGTGTCAAGTTTGTTACCATGAGTTTCAATCCATCCGGACTTGATGCTGTTGCGTCGAAACTGAAAGGCGGTGAAACACTGGGAGAAAATACAAAATCTAAAACCGAATCAACACAACCGCCATCGTCAGCAGTAGCGGCTTCCTGGTTTGTGCAGTATGATGTGCCGAATAAAACGCTGATAGGCGATTTTGATATTTATATAAATCTGGCCGATGTAATTTCCGGAAATCAGGGTGGAAACAAGGCAGGGAGAATCTCTATTTATGCATCCGGAACCGAAAAGAAATGGTATCTGAATATCGGCCGGCCTATCCAGGGTCAGATGATCGGCGTCAATGTGGTCGGACTGGCGGATATCGGTGGCTATTTCTGCGTGGGAAGCGTGCTTCCTGTACCTCCGATTGCTCCGATGCCTCCTGAGATCGGAGCCAATATTGATATAGACTATAACCTGCTTGCTATGGGTGGAGGATTATCACTGGGCGCGCGACTGGATATCAGAGGTAAACCGGGGATCACTTTGTGGCCATGTAAGCTAAGGGCAGAACTGAGATTTATCCTGCTTGCCGGCTTCGATCTGCTTATTTCCCAGTCCCAAAAGGAAGTATATTGTGCGGGATTTGGTAACCGGGGCATTAACCGCTGGTACGCTACCGGTCAGGCATATATTTACGGAGAAGCTACTCTTGGGGTGAGCTATGATTGCGGAGTCAAATCGGGAAGTCTGGATTTGCTCTCCTTGTATATCAAAGCCTATGTATTTGCCCAGTTGCCCAAACCAACCTATCTGAAAGGTGGTGTTGAGGTCGGGTTTAAGGTGATCGGAAAAACTTTTAAAGCCGGTTTTGAAATAGAGGCAGGAGAAATTTGTGCTTCCAATACGCTGGAAAATGATGTAAACTTTATTGAAGCCATTGATCCTGCTTCGGAAAGCAGCAATGTGTCAGTCAGCAGCTCCGTAAAGGTATATTTCTCCAATCCGATCGAGAAGTTTACCTATTATATCAAAGGCGGCTCCGGCAATACCGTATATCGGGCCCAGATTATCAAGGATTCTATTGTTGTTCGCAGTGATAAGGGGAAGATTGATTTTGATATTGAGCTCAACCCCGAACGCACGCAGATGGTCATAACGCCGGTAAGAGTTTTGCCCGAAAAGAGTATGATTACAGTCACGGCAAAGGTTGTTACACAATATAAAGCTGGCAGTGACTGGATAAATGTAAACGGACCGGCAGAATCAAAAACAGTAACATTTACGACCGGAGAAGAACAGAACTACATTCCTGCAACCGATGTATATTATGCGTATCCGCTTCCGGATATGAAAAATTTCTATATCAATGAAGCGCGGAGCGGATTTGTCCGCCTTTCTGTATTGCCGTCAACCGCTGTGAAGCTGGCCCCCGGTTATGAGTTTAATCTTGGCATTTTTGAAGGATCAAACGAAATAGACCGCTCCCGTTCCATTACGTATCGTGATAAACAGGGTGAGCATAATTTTGTCTTTGATATTCCGACAGCCAATCTGGAGAAAAGTAAGACGTATTCTCTGAAGATAATGAAGTCACCGTTGCCGGATCCATCCAGGCAGTCATATACCCAGAGCGGCAACGTGTCGGCAGGAGCGATCGATAAAGGACTGAGAGATACAGTGATTCTGGAGTACAGGTTTACAACCAGTTCCAGTCTTACATTTGTCGCCAAAATGGCCCAGTACAATACGTCGTATGCTGAGATCTTTGCCGGTATCACAGCAGCTAACCTGACTATTAATAAAACCTCATCCGGGGTAAAAACCGAACCTCTGTCTGATGCAGAGATCAAAGGCTATATTAATAAAGGGGTGAAAGCTACCGATCCGCTTATTCAGTTTGGGAAAATACAATACACCAATCAGTCACTGGATGATCTGGGCAACATAATAAGCGGAATCAAATCGGTTGCTACCAGTCTGAGCAATATCGGAACGGGCTATGCGACAGTGACCTCGCTTCTATCGGATATCAATGATTTTCTGAAAAATGCCAATCTTGAGTGTCTGCTTTCCGGTGGATGCAGTCAGGCGGAAAAGAATCAATTCAGAATACCTAAGGGAAAGTTTGCCCTGCCAATCGGATACTATCTGCCTGGTGAGGACAATCCGACTTCTGTGTATACTATTTCCATTGACTTAGACAAGGATCTCATATTGCCACAGTGATGAAGAAACTATTACTTATACCGATCTGCTTATTGTCTTTCCTGGCTATGGGACAGTCAGATTCCTTATTGCTGCTGCATTATTTTCAGCCGGAAAAAGGCCTTATGCTGAAATGGCTTCCTGCTTCATATGATGTTTTCGAGCAGGGTTTCCGATCAGGATATAATCTTTACAGAGCAGAAATAGAAGTTGTCAACGGAGTAGAAAAAGCCGGTAGTTTTGTCAGACTGAATACGAAACCGTTTACCTATTGGCCCTATGAAAAGCTGGAAGAGGAAATGAAAAGAGATCCGGATCTGGAGTCGGCAAGGATATTCATTGATGGTGCTGAGGAAGTACTGAGCAGAGCTCCGGCGGATAATATGGCATCTGCGGTGGATGAAGCAAAATCCCGTGATTTTATACATGTGCTGGCTTCCTTTGCGGTAATCAGTAAAAACAAGGTAGCAGAGGCTCTGGGGATGTATTATCTGGATAATACCGTCTCTCCCGATAAAAAATATCTCTACAAAGTAGAAGTAGCAGGCAAGCCGGAGCTTCATAATTTCCTGCTGGTATTTCCATTGAAAAATGTGTCTGCCGAGAAGGTTTTCGGGCTGACTGCCAGACTTACCCCGGGAGCTGTTTACCTGAGCTGGTTTAACAACAACAACAAGAATTTTCCATACTACAATATTTATCGTGCCGAAAAGAAAGGTGGTCCTTATATAAAGCTGAATGATATTCCGATGACCGGTACCGCCGGAAATGCGGATTTCTCATCCAATACATCGATGTATGTGGATTCTATAAAGCAGTACAACAAGACTTTCTATTATAAGATAAGTGGTGTAAACGCTTTTGAAAGGGAGGGAGTAGCTTCGGATCCGGTGGAGATAAAAATATTTTACATGCTGAAGACGGCTCCGGTTATTTCAGGATCCTCCAATCCTCAGGGGCAGGACATTGATGTTTCATGGGCAGTGGATCCGGAAGACAAGCCTTATATACGTGGCTTTTCCGTTTTCAGGGCAGCCAAAGCCGAAGGTCCTTATATCATGGTAAGCAAAGAGCTTATAAGGTCGGAAAAGCAGTCGTTTCTTGATCAGACAGAAAAAAGCAGCTCCAATTATTATGTAATTTCAGCTTATGGTTCCGGAGGAGATTCCCTTCTTTCGCTCATGCATGCTCATTTGCTGGTAGATTCGGTTCCGCCTTCGAAACCTGTGATTGTTTCAGGAATATGTGATTCTAACGGGATTGTTACGATTCACTGGAAACGAAATACGGAAAAAGACATGCTGGGCTACCGGGTTTTTAAATCAGACCGACTCGAGGGCGAACCTCTGCGAGTGATTCCGGGACATACGGCCGATACGATGATCGTGGATACGGTAGATCTCAAAAGACCTTTTAACAAGGTTTACTATCGAATTGCGGCAATCGATCAGCATTTTAACCCTTCTGTCCCTTCAGAATACATCCATGTGGTGCTCCCGGATATCAATCCGCCCGTCAACGGATTTTTTAAGGAATACATGGTTGGTATGAATGGTATAAAACTGACCTGGGAAAACAGTGGTGCTTATGATCTCAAAAGCATGCATCTGCTGAGAAAAAGTGATGAGGAATTTGAGTACCGGCTGCTTAAAAGCTTTAGCGGGGACAGTCTGAAGATTGCGGAATACATAGACACCAATACCAGAGCTTTTGTAACCTACGATTACGTGCTGGATGCGGAAGACTTTGCCGGTCTGCGCTCCGGATTTTCGAATGTATTGAGTGTGCAGCAGCTTGATAAGCGAAAGATACAGGCTGTAACAAATCTGCGGGCAATCGTCAGCAGAGATAACAAAATGATTAAGCTGAGCTGGGATTTTCCCGCCAATGCGAAAGGCTTCAGGATTTATCGTTCCCGAAACGGCGGTCCTCTGGAAGTCTATGAGTTTGTCAAAGGGGATAAACGTGAGTTTTACGATACCTGGCTAAAGCCCAAATCCAGGTATATTTATCTGATGATAGCTGAGCTGGCAGGCGGTTATGAATCAGGCTATAGTAACAAAATTGAAGTGATCTATTAATAATCGCAGTGATGATTATGGTGAGAAATATATTTTTATGCTTGCTGCTTTTTAGTTCCTTTTTTATTCAGGGACAATCGGTTGTCTACGTCAATCAGGCATATGAAGGTTCTGTCTCAAACGGATTGTCGTGGCAAACTCCTTTTCGTACCATTGAGGAAGCTATTGATTTGGCAGAAGAAGGGGCCGAGATATGGATCGCGAAGGGAGAGTACAGCACACCGTCTGAAAATGAAGAATATAAATATGATCTGTCAAAAAGCCTGATCTTTATAGGAGGCTTTGAGGGGGATGAAGAGTATGCCTATGAACGAAATACGGAGCTGAATAAAACCATTCTGACCAGCAGGTATAATGACAGTTATAGCCTGTTGTTTATGATAAATGCAGAACTCCATCTGACACTTGACGGATTTTATCTTACAAAATTTATGGCGCTTGCCTCCGATGGGGGCTCTGATTACCTGACTACAATTTCCATTAGGAAATGCCATATTTACAACATTACATCCTCTTTATTTAACATAGCCAATGGCAATCTGTATATGGACAGTGTTTCCTATACGGGTAATTACGCTTCGATTCCAGGTACCTATAACATTGTTCGTATTACAAATTTTAAAGCTTCAGAGAATCACAATTCCATCTTTATGCTGACTTGTCAGGAAGAGTTTTATATAGCGGATAGTGAATTCAGAGAAAACAGGGGAAGTATTTTTTATGTGAGCAATGCAAAGAAAAGCACTATAACCAATTGTGTGTTTGACTCCAACACTTCATCCGGATCGGACTGGATTAATTTCTCTTCCAATCGCTCCGATTCATCTGAATTCTTATTTACAAATTCGGCTGTCAGCGATTTTGCAGGTGCAACAATGCTAAATGTGCAGGGTGCTTTCAAGAGCAAGCTGATCAGAAACTGCCAGTTTCGCGATTATGGATCTTCTTACACTACGTATACTATGGTTAGCATCTCGAGTGGCATTAATTCGTTTGAGCAGCTAACATTTGAAAACTGTAATGCATATAATCTGATAAATCATAGCGGCTATGGATCTGTCATATTAAGTGACGTTGATTTTTTATCATGTACATCAACCAATATGTTCTTGCTATGTGATAAAGTTCGTTTTAATAATGTAAGAATTGACGGATGCGAAAATAATGGAACTAATAATATCAACTCATCAGGATTTTCAGCGAAAAATCTAACGATTCTGAATTCAAAACTTTCCCCTCTTCTTGTTAGCTTAAGCTATAATGGTATAGTGGGAAATGCTTCCCTGGCTGATTGCAGGTTGGAAAATGTCCGGACAACTGATCGCTTGTTTCTTTTTTATGGAACTAATGAAAGTAAAGCGATTTTCAATAATTGCACGTTTGAATCAGTAAGTGCTGCCGGTGATGGAGGGATTGTATATGGCAGTGCGATGAATCTGGAATTTGACAATTGTATTTTTAGAAAAAATAAAACCAGTGGAAGAGGAAATATAAGTCTTAGCACTCCGGGCGGGCATTATATCACTGTTATGAAAAGTGTATTTGAGAATAATTATGCGAAAGAAGGAGCGGCAATTCATAGTAATGGGATAATTAATCTTGCTTATTGTAATTTTATTAATAATGAGTCGGAGGAAAACGGAGGTGCGGTCAGGTTTGGAGGTAGTGGTAACTTCACTGTAAACAATTGTCTTTTTACAGGAAATCGAGCTAGTAACAATGGAGGTGCAATATCTTCGAATGGAAAAATGCTTGTGGATAATACGCGTTTTACCGAAAATGTATCATCCAATGGAACAGTCTATATAGAAAATCCTTATACTGCTGATTTTAATAACTGTTCTTTTTACAAAAATATATCCGATAACAATCCTGTTGTTTTACACGGGCATACAACATTAAGAAACTCTGTTGTATATGGTAATATTCAGTTGGCAACTGAGCCGCTTACACTGGGATCGAATGTTTACAATTCGATTGTGTGGAATAATGGATTCAGGCTTGCGGAAATATACCGAAGAGGGGGAATATATGGTAACTCGGAAGTTAACCTTATCTCATTCTCTAATATCCAGGGAGGTTTCGAAGGCGAGGGTAACCTTGACCTCGCCCCCAGGTTTGTAGATCCGGAAAACGGGGATTTTCGTCTTTCCTGTGAGTCTCCGCTGATCAATATGGGATCCAACCAATACGCCGCCAATATCCCCGATGCATATGGTACACCGCGTATTATGGCTGGCAGAGTTGATATGGGGGCCTATGAGTTTGCCGGTGATCCGGCCGTAGCGCGAGCCGTACCCCGGCCGGAGTTTAGTTTCAGCAATGCAAGTGCCTGTATAGGAGAATTAGTGGAACTGAAGAATCTGACTCCTGATACAGATTATTTTACCTATAAGTGGGGCTTCGGGGAAAATGCATCGCTTTTTTCTGCGGTTGATACTTCATACGCATATACGAAGAGCGGAACATATCAGGTACGTCTGATCGCCACCAACGCATGCGGAAAATCCGAGGAGATAATAAAAGAGCTGGAAGTTAAACCTTCGCTCACACCGGTTATTCAGTATCCGACAATCGTATTGCACGGGGATACCACGTCTTTCAGAACGAATGCTTTATGTGAACGTCTGGATTGGAAGGTAACCGGCGGAGATATATTGTCAGGAAACGGTACCGGCCATATTTTGGTCAAGTGGGGTGACGGGGCTTCCGGCAATGGAAAGGTGCAGCTCCTGGCAACTGGTTGCGGTAGCGATGGGCTGTGCGAGCTTCCGGTCGAAATCGATGTGCCTGTTATGCCAGCTGCTAATCCGTTAACAGGTCCGTCGTTGGTCTGTGCAGGGGTAACAGCTGTATATGAAACTACAAACAAGGCTTTTGTACCGGGATCGGTATATACATGGTCGGTAAAAGGAGGTTCCATTACAGGAGCCTCTGTAGGATACGGTCTTGATTCCGTAGAAGTAGTCTGGAGCACGATATCGGGTAGAGGTGTCGTCTATCTGACTATTACCAATGAATTTTTGAAGAGCGCAATACTTGATTCTGTCGAGGTGCTGATCCGGTATCCATTTGCCATACATGCACATCCCCGGCATTTCTGTATTGGAGGAGAGCAGACTTTTAACACGGGTCGTCCCGGAGATTTTGTCTGGAAGATCAGCGGCCCGGAAAATGAAATAGATGAAATGACCGGAAAGGCTATGTTCGGAAGCCTTAGCGGAAACTATATAGTGGAAGTAACTTCTGCAGATCCGACGGCCTTCTGTAATCAGGAAGATACATTGATGATTGTTCTGGAGGAAGCTCCGGTTATACAATCAGTGAATGGTCCGGAGGATGTAGTTGCAGATCAGGTATATCAGTACAGCGTGGAATATGCCGGTAGCCAGAGCAGCCCTGTATGGCTGACCAGAAAAAGCAATTATTACATGTCGGGCAATCCTGCTTCTATTCGCTGGCAGTTCGGTGAGCCCTATGGTTTTGATGTATTTGTTCGGTCTAATGCAGCAGGGTGTCCATCCGATACAATAAGCTTTGATGTCCGGCCGGACTTCGTCTATTCGGTTTCAGGGCCTGATGAGCTATGTATTTCTGAGGAACAACTCTTTGTGGTTAATGAAGATCCTGACAATGGGCAGGCGTATAGCTGGCAGCTGAACGGAAATCCTTTGTCAGGCGAAACGAACGAACAGCCTGTACGGTTTAACCAGCCTGGATATAATACCCTGAATGTTTTGGTAAACCGGAAGGGCATGATATATCGTGCGTCGAAAAGAGTACTGGTAAAAGCTGCAGAGGGTACTGTATCGGTAAACGGCCCCAATGTAATCAGACCGGAAGGTGGCGGAACGTATACTTACACTATTTCTAACAGGGACGGACTGAATCCGGATATCAGGGTGATAGGGGCTGAAACCTATTCACTGGTTGATAGTGTGCTGACCGTAACCTGGGGTGCAAACGGACCTTATCAGATAGAAGCTGCCGGTACGAAAGACGGGGAACAATGCTCTTCGGTTCCCTTCAGGTATCAGGTGAGCAAAGCCGCAGCGCTTTCGAAAGAAATAACATTGCAGTCAGGCAGTCTGTGTCCCAATACACAGAATGAATATAAAATAGAGCTGGATGGACTGGCAGAAGATATCCGCTGGACACTCGATGGCGGTGGAACAGTTGTGTCTTTTGACCGGGGGCAGGCAATTATTCAGTGGGGAGAAACCCCGGGTGAATATACCATTTCAGTATCCTATAAGCGTTTCGGAGAGCAGATACTGACCCGGAAAATTCGAGTAAATACCAACCCGGTTCCGCAGATAAATGAACCAATTGTATGCGGTGATGAGGTCACAACTCTTCATACCATGCTACCCTACAGCGCATATCGCTGGACACTGGAACCGGAGGGGAGATATCTGTCAGATAACGCGTCTCTTCAGATCAGATCAGGAGGTATATATACAGTTCGTGTTACTGATCAGAATGGATGTACAGGGGTGGCTTCCGCCAATATCCTGGCCGTACCTCAGCCAATCGCCAGACTGACTTCATCGGCAGGTGATATTTGTGAAGGTGCAGGAACAAGGCCTGTTACACTGACCGCCATAGAAGGAGCAGATTATACCTACGAATGGTATATGGATGGTCAGAAAATAAACCATAATGCCTCGGTCTATACTTTTGAACAGGATATTGCCACACCGGGCACACATATGTATACATTGAAAGTGATCTCTTCCGGAGTCTGTACGGCCGAAGATCAGCTGGAACTTACTGTTCGGACCACTTCTCAGTGCAGTGGCGGGGGAGGTGACAACGATGACAAAACATGCCCGGATGAGGTACGCTTTTCGGTTTCGGGATATCAGCCTTTTACTTTTATCAATACGTCCACGTTGTCTCAGGGATATGCCTGGGATTTCGGAGACGGGAACAGCAGCTCACAGGTGACAAATGTACAGCATACCTATGCAGCGCTTGGATATTATCAGGTGACCCTGCAAAGCAGTTGTGCCAGTCATAGTGTCCTGGTCAACGTACCTTTGAGTGCGAGATTTGCCGCGCCGCTGGGAGCATGTCAGTTTGAAGAAATTGAGTTTTCTGATTATTCGGTCAATCTTCCGGGTTATGCCTACGAGTCATGGTCCTGGGACTTTGGCAACGGTCAGACAAGCACTCAGCAGAATCCACGGTACAGCTATCCGGAACCAGGCAGCTATACAGTCCGGTTTTCAGTCAGCGTACGGGGCGATGGCGGAGCGTATACCGATAGCTTCGAAAAAGAAATAACCATCTATAAAACACCGGAAATAAATTTCACTGTTCAGTTGCCGGAATGCAATTCTGACCTGGTCCTTTTTACAGATCGTTCATTGGTTACTACATCGGAGGCAATATATAGCTGGGATCTGGGCAACGGAGTAAAATCAGGCCATGTGAATCCCAAAGCACGATATGCTCCGGGTACCAAAACTGTACAGCTGCGTATTACCGATTATATCGGCTGTTCAGCCACTTCGTCCAGGGCTTTCAATATCCTTCCGCCGGTAGAAAGCAGTCCCGTTGAGGTTCTTGGCAATCTTAACCTTTGCTATGGAGACAGTGTGCTCCTCAGAGCGCCGGAGAGCAGTGATTCCTACATCTGGAAAAACGGTCTTACAGCCATTGCTCAAAACAGCAGAGAACTTTATATCAAAGAAAGCGGAAACTATTCGGTTGACTATACGGAGTCTGATTGCAGACTTACGACCAGAGAAGTCCCGGTCCGGGTTTTTGAGCTCAGTGATGCTTTTGTTTCGTTTGAGAATCCTGGTTGCGAGGGACTTATGCTTAAAGTCAAAGCCAATAATGTAGATACGCAAAAGCACTCCGTAACATGGAAGCTGAATGAGGATGCCCTGGATTATTCCGGAAGTGAGTTTACCATTAGTACCTTGAGTCAGCAAGACGCGGGCATATATGCAGCTATAGCCGAAGATAACGGGACTGGCTGTTACTATCAGCTTCCGGTTAAAGAACTTGTCGTAAATTCTCTGCCTGCAAAGCCTGTTCTTGGCAGTCTGCAAAGTCAGCTATGTGGCGGAGATACCATAAAAGTGTATAATACAGTTGAGTATTCGTTCGGTTATGCTTCCGTATGGTCTCTGAACAATGTGGTGCTCGAAGGGGAGCTTTCCGATACGCTGGCTGTCTCGGGAGTCAATATTCATCCGGATGTGCAATTGAGAATAACGGATAACGCGACCGGATGCAGTATTGAGTCAGATCCGTACACAGTACTATTTGGCAAGATCGTACAGCCTGTTTTATCAGCGGATATTGATGTCTGTGAGCATGCATACGCTTCAATAGGAGTTGGCGGCATTGTCCCGGATGAATATGATTTTGCCTGGTATAAGGATGGTATACTTTTATCCAATACCATGCCCCGGATGGATTTTGCGAGTTTACGTCCTGCTGATGCCGGATGGTATCATGCAATTCTGACCAGCAAAACGGTCAATGGAAATGTCAAAGGCTGTATTTTCCATACAGATACCGCCAGTGTATCTGTAAAGCCGGCGCCCCCTCAACCCGTTATTTCCGGTATACAGGAGTTTTGTGCGGGAGATAGGGTGGTACTGACCAGCTCGGTGCAGGAGCATATAGTCTGGAATACGGGAGATGATCAGTCATCTATTACCGTTTATGAGCCAGGGGCCTATAGCGTGGTAGTTACCAACCCGGCAAATCAGTGCCGGACCCAGGCCAGTTTTCCGGTTACACAAAACCCGTTGCCTGATTTCAGGTTTCTGGGTACAGGAGTATATGATTTCTGCGGTTCAGAACCTCTGCGACTGAAAGGATTAGACAGCTATCCGCATTTTCAGTGGAAGCTCAACGGAGAAGATTACGGAAAAGCCAACAGGGATCTGTATCCCAGAAAATCCGGCAATTATACCGTTGTGGCGGTCACGGACAAGAACTGTACGGCTGAGTCCGATACGCTGCGGCTGAAGTCTCTGCCATGTGCCTGTACGGTAGTGACTGCGGAAGACGGGCTTGACATAGGATCATTGAGAGACGCTATTCTCTGCGCCAATACCAAAGCCGGTCCGGATATGATCAGCTTCGAGATAGAAGGGCCCGGACCGCATGTTATCGTGCTGGATTCTGCCCTGCCGGTAATAAAGGAGACCGTGGCCATCGATGGCTTTACCCAAACAGGAGAGGGTGTTTATGACATTATTATTCGCAGCGGAGCATATGTAGCCAATGCTTTTGTTCAGTCCGACTACGCAGAAGAGTCTGAGTTCCGCGGATTACAATTTGAAAATTTTGATCATGCTATTGTTCCCGGCTTTGCAAATAATGGGATTGTTATTGAGAAGAACCGGTTCCTTGGCAGAACCAGGCAAAGCCTGAAATTTGCCGCATTGACAACCGGCGCAGAAATAAAAAATAACTTTTTTGAAGGAGAAGGAACAGGCACTGCTCTGGAATGGCGCTACGTCACCGGATCAGTTGTTCGGGAGAACCGGTTCCGCAGGATGGAATCCGCGGTTATACTCATGCAATCCGACCGTAATACGGTCCGTGACAATATATTTGAGGATATCGCCGGTGATGCCTTGATGCTTACTCTTCAATCGGCAGAAAATACTGTTTCAGGCAATACCTTTGTCCGGATAGACAGCAACGCTGTCGCCGTATTATCGTCCGGCAAAAACACTATACGGGACAACCGGATCGGAACGGACCAGGATGGAGAGCCGGGGCTGGTCGGGCTTAATGGTATAAAAACAGTAGCCTCAGCAGGTACCCGCCTGAGCGGAAATGGTATTTCCGGTGTTGCTAAACACGGAATAGTTACGGATTCCCTGACTGTCATTGAAAACAACCAGATCCGTTATGCAGGTTTATTCGGTATATCCGCGCAGGATTCAGTTACCATCTATCGGAATGTGCTGAATAATAATACGGAAGGTGGTGTTTCTGTGCAAGGAAACCGGGTGCGTATCAGCGAAAACCGGATTACGGCTATTCAACCGGCAATCAAAGCGATCGATCTCGACGGGGCAGGTAATGGTAATAAGCTTCCGGCTGATTTTACAGGTTATGAGTATACTACGGAGTCTATCACTATTTCAGGGACGTCTCTGCCGGGCGATGTCGTAGAGCTGTTTACTTCCGAAGCCAGACCCCAGCAGGCGTTGCAGTACGCAGGTAAAACCACGACCGGGTCAGATGGCAGGTGGAGTGTGACTATTGCCAAAGGTCCGCATTATGATATCCAGCGCAAAAACTATTATGTCAATACCGCTTCGGCAGGAAGCAATACCTCAGAGCTGTCAGGAAGCTACCAGACACCCTGCGTAGCCTGCGTTTGTCTGGTAACCAACAATCACGATCAGGGAGAAAACTCCCTGCGGGCCGCGGTCGACAGCGCTCATGCAGGTGCATGTACAACGATCGGTTTTGCTATTTCAAATACCACTATTCATCTGGAATCTGAGCTGAGGCCGATCGAAGTGCCGGTCCGGATTACCGGAAAGCCCGGAATTGTACTGGAGGGAAATGGAAGCGGTAAAGCATTTACGGTAGAGGCTGATCATTTCAATCTGACAGGGCTTGCTTTCAGTAACTGGGAAACGGCTTTGTCGCTCAATGGCAATAAGGCGCTGCTTACGAATATCCAGATCGATCGTGCTGCTGTGCCGGTTAGTATCAATGGTGATCACAACAGGACCGGTGGTGTATGTATCAATTGTCAGTCACCGGCATCTGCTGTTCAGACTACTTCCGGAATAATCATAACGGGAAATAATAACGAAACCGGATTTGCAGAAAATCCCAATCGCATCTTTCATGCGAAGGACAATGGGGTTCTGGTCATTGGAGGAACAGGCAACCGTATTCTGTATACGACCATCGAAGGGTCATCCAAAGGGATAAAGCACCAGCAGGATGGCAATGATAATCATGCCGCGCCTGCCGGTTTGTCGGGCAGCCTGAATGAAAACAATACAGGTATAATCAGCGGAAAGGTGCAAATTGGGGACCGGGTTCAGATTTTTGTTTCAGACTTTACCGGAAAACCGGCTTCCGAATTTGTGCTTGAGTTTGTAGCGAGCCAGGAAGAGTTTTCCGTTGAGTTGCCGGCTCAGTATATACAGGAAGGGAAAAACGCATTTTTTGTTCTTACGGCAACCGATGCTTATGGCAACACTTCTGAATTTTCCAAAGTAGTAAAGATCGGCGACAATACAGTCTATTGTGTCGTTTCCAACACGCAAAATTCCGGAGAGGGTTCGTTACGATCTGCAGTTGACTGTGTAAATGAAGCCGGAGCAGTTCAGCAAGCCAGCGCGGCCATTCTTTTTGACCTGCCAGCTTCGATTGAGAATACTATCTCGGTAGAAGGAAATGGTTTTGAAATTACCAACAACTATGGTGTGGTAATCGATCCTAAGCAGATCAGCATAAAAGTTGCTTCCGGTCCGGACAAGCTTCCCTATGCTTTTGCCTGGTCGGTCAGCAATGTGGAAATGAAGAATCTTTCCCTGCATGGTTTTGCCCACGGGATAGAAATACAGGCAGGAAGCTCAAACCGGATTGTCGCCAATACATTTACGGGCAATGATACGGCTGTTTATATCCGAAATGCCGGCAGAAATACACTATCGGACAATATATTTACTTCCGGCGGTCTGGGTCTGTATGCCCAAAATACGTCGTTGGAGCTGATTTCCAATGTTTTCGGTGGCGGGGCTTTAGGTGCAGGGGCGCATCTTTCCGGTATCAGCAATACCTCTGTTGCCTGGAACAGATTTCTGGATCTGAGCAACCATACTCCGGGTTGGGGGCTTCTTAGCGAAAATTCATCCGGCCTGACGATCCGAAACAACGAAGTTTCGTTCAGTGATGGCACTCATACAGGTTTCCTTCTGAAAGAGACAAGACTTTCCCATATTACTCAAAATACTTTTGCAGGTGGAAAAAACTCTGTGGAAATTGTGCAGTCGGAGTTTGTGAAGATTGCGGAGAACCGGCTGGATAATCCGGCTTTTGCGGGATTGTCGCTGGATGCATCGGATTATATAGACATATCACGGAATACAGCTGCCGGGCTTGCGGAAGGTACAAAACCGATCCATCTCAATTATGGACAGCCTGCCCAGTCCAACAAGGGACTCAGGGCTCCGGAATTTATCAGTGTAACCTATCTGAAAGGAAAGGTCATATACAGAGGTAAGGCGGCAGAGGAAAGCATCGTAGAGATTTTTGAAACTTCTGCGGAAGGTCGCGATCTTGTCCGTTATATGGGACAGACGGAAGCAGACCGTTTCGGAAATTTTGAGTTTGCCATTGCTGTCTCTCCGGTTGATATCAACCGGTATACCTTGAGGGCTACTTCCACCTTTAGTCCGCATTATTCTCCCAATCCGAATTTCTCCTATACCTCGGAAGCGTCAGAAGCGTTCAATCCAAATCTTAAGCTGTGCTTCGTCATTAAAGATACCGATGAGGATCAGGAAGGAACGCTGCGTTATAATATCAACCTGGCCAACAGGGGAGAGTGCAGCCTGATGCTTTTTGATGTGCCGGTATCCGGACAGGTTTCTATCCGGCCGGATAGTGAGCTGCCGGTTATTACATCCGACAAGCTGATTATTGATGCTACTTCACAACCGGGCTATGCGGATCGTCCGGTGGTCAATATACTCGCTGCAAACGGTATTATGGCAGCTTTCCATGCAGAGACTTCCGGAGATCTTTCCATACATGGTATCAGAACCAGAGGGTATGCAAGTCCGGTGGTAATTTCCCGGGCTTCCGTTGCCGAAAACTCCTATTGTGAGTTTGTTGATTTCACCAGAGAGGGAATTGAGATTCTCAGTCAGGATCATCGCAGCATACGTCTTCAGAACAATCTGTACCGGTCCGAAGAGGCCGATTATATCTGGAATATTGACAAGTCCAATCTGTATGCTGAAAACGACTCACTGATCGGAGGTAAAAAAGCTGTTGCAAAGCTTGCCGGGGATTCACTCGTGCTTGTCAACAATGTATTCTATGCGCCTGAGGGAGGCGAGGGCTATACCTTTACCGCTAACGGTATTGACTCTTTGTATGCCAGAGGAAACCGTATTGCGGGTTTCCGTAATGGTGCATTCCTCAAAGAAATCTCCCGGTTGTATTTTATCGAAAATGATTTTACTACTGCAAGCGGTTCAGAGTCCTTGATCAAGGGTATGTATGTAGAAGACTGCGCTGAAGGTATTGTACTGCTCAATACAATAACAGGAGCAGATACAGCCATCAGCATAACGGATTCGGAGAAGCTTACCTGCAATTCAAATAAACTGAAGGAAAGCGCTTCTGTCGGAATTTACCTTGCCGGTTCGAAGGAAGCGCTGGTTTCTTCCAATATGATCACACAGGCGCGTATCGGTATTGTGGTACGCTCATCCGAACAGTCATCTCTTGTTTCCAATACGATCTATGGTCATGACTCAACCGGTATACTGGCGGAGCCTGGTTCGGGCAGGCTGCTTATTGCTTCCAATCTGATAGGTTCTGAAAGCATTACGCTGGGCAATACAAGTCCTGGTTCAGGAATGGAAATATACTCTTCCGGCAACTGTATCGGAGGCGCAGATACGCTTGCCAACCGTGTTCTGCGTAATGAACGGGGAGGGGTACTAATAAATGGGGGTACAGGTAACCGGATTACCTATAATATATTCCTCGATAATGATACAACAGATGCTGAACCCGGGCATTTTGCGATCTGGCATAAGGAAAATGGTAATGAATCGAAAGCCAGCCCTGTTATTACCCATTTTGAAGAAGTCAGCAGAAACTGGCAATACAGAGTTTATGGCACTGCCGAACCGTACGATACCATTCACCTGTACCGGTCAGACGGGTATTATCAGAATGCGCGTTTCTTTGCCGGAAAAGGAGTAGCAGATGCCTCAGGAAGGTGGGCAGTGCTGGCAGATACCACTTATTTCGGTCAGCAGCTCAGACATGCCACGCTCACGCTGGTCGCTACTGCTACCGATGCGCGGGACAATACTTCGCAGTTTTCAAACATCGTCTATATAGGCACCTGCTATACCAAGGTGTCGGACGACAACGGAGACAACAGATATCCGGTGCCGAACTCATTCCGGCAAGCGGTACTGTGTGCCAACCAGCAGCTGGACAAAGCCCTGTTGCTGTTTAGCCTGAACTCTGATCAGACCTTGCAGATACCACTTCGGAGAGAAATGCTTCGTCTGGACAACCCCGGAGGTGCTTATCTCAATGGTCTTAATCTTCAGGCTACGGATGTAGTCAATGCTGATGGAAGTATCGGGGTGACCGGAACGAGAGACAGCATTTTAATTACCAAAGGGTTTTATCCGGCATTTTCGGATACTACCGTTTTCTGGCGGATTTCCGGCAATTCGGACAGAACCCGTCTGGTCAACCTGCACGTCCAGCTGTTTGATACGGCGCTGGTGCTGCAATCTCCCGAGACTGTTGAAATCAGCAAGATGAAATTTGCAGGCATACGCAGATTTGCGATTGTACTGGAAAATCATACTACCGGAGCACATCTGGACAGTCTTCAGATGATGAGTTCCCCTGCCGGAACACTGCTGAGTGCAGGCAAAGGAGCTAAGGATATTGTGCTGAAAAACTCGATCATCATGTCGGCAAAAAGCGGAGTGGTAGCGGAGGGAGCTTCGGGATTACGGATTACCGGCAACAGATTCCGGGAGCTTCCGGTGGCGGTTCAGCTATCGGAAATCGATACCCTCCATATAGAAGCCAATACCTTTACCGGAGGCCCCGCTACCCGGCGGGGGCTTGGAATAGAGCGATCAGCTGTAGCGACAATTACGGGAAACATTTTTGAGAAGTTTGAGAAGGGTATTCCTGTGCGGGTTTCCACCTCTGAGAAATTTGTCATAAAGGAAAATATCTTTTCCGATAAGATGGATACCACCATGGCTTTGTATAGTCTCTCTGCATCGGAGATTCGCACCAACCGCCTGAAAGAAACTGTAAAAGTGAGCTTCCTTGCAGAATCCTGCGATTCAGTTCTGTTTGCGGAGAATATCGTTGAGCGGACTCAGGGCGCCGGATTTGATATTGTGCGCTCGGAAAAAATGAAGCTCAGCAAAAATCTGATTCAGTCGAAACCTGAAAAAGCAGGAGATTTGCAATTGATCGATATACATAAAGGACAAAACGGAGTGGCTTCCAACCGTTCTAAAAACGAACCGTTGATTGAAGGCTATATGGTCACCCGTCAGAAGGATTGCGGAGAGGAGGGGCTTGGTATATATCTGTACGGTCAGGCTGAACCCGGCGATTATATAGAAATCTTTGCATCGGATACTGCGATTACGCTGTTCAGGGAGTTTATCGTGTCCGATACTGCTGATGCAGGTGGAAAATGGATGATCCGGATTCCAAAGGAAAAATATGAGCGCGATCCGGACTACATATTCAGCTTTTCGGCGACAGCGACCGGAGCTTACAACAATACTTCCGGAGAGTCCGAAACCTACAGCTTTGACAATGTAATCAACAGAGTAGTGGTCACAAATACGGCCGATAGTGGTCCTGGCTCTCTGCGAAATGCGGTGGATGAGATCAACTGTTCGGACCTGCATACAGTGGTCTATTTTGAGATTGACGAACCGGCTCCCTACGTGATTGTCCTGGAGGATACGCTGCCTGAAATAGAGTCTTACCTGGGCTTTACCATGGATGGCGCCACCCAGAAGGAATACAATGATTCATTGAAGAAAGAGGGTGACCCGACTGTTACCATTGACGGTTCCGGACTGGCAGCCGGTATGTCCCTGTTTGTCCTGACCAGGGACTGTGATAGTTCTGTCATAGCCGGACTTACGCTGCTCAATACGCCGGTTCCGGTTCGTTTGTACAACGAAGGTGACCGGCTTGAGAAGCTCGTGATCCAGAGCCGTCTTATGAGAAGGGATACCGCGGTGTTTGTTCAGGGAAATGCGAATACGATTTCCGGCTCAACGATTTCCGGTTATGAAAGAGGTATTTATATTGCGGGCAATGCGAACAGGGTTTCCGGAAATATACTGAAAGATATTTCCCTGACACTGGAAATACAAGGCAACCGGAAAGATAATACGATCTCGGAAAACACCATTGTGCCGGATTCAGTAGCTATTGCCATCAACGGAGCACAGGTCCCCAATTTTATCAGTAAGAATAAAATCGGTGAATGGCACAAGCCATTGAGATATCCGGCTATCAGGCTTCACAATGCTTCGTATCAGTCTATTTCCGGCAGTGTTATTCCATATGGAGCAGCGTATGCCGGAGATACTTTATCAGCCTTTATTCTTATAGGGGACTCGTCCAACTACAATACCCTTTCCAAAAACAGAATCGGGATGGACGATACTGCGGCAGTTACTCTAAAGGGCAATATGCCGGGGATTCGGATCAGTACCTTCCTGCCGGGGCAGAAGCTTTTTGGTAACAACCTTACAGGAAATGAAGTAGCAGGACTGACCGTGCCCGCGCTGGTGATCAACAACGCGGAGAGCGGAATTATAGCTGATAATTATTTCGGAGTAGATTCGGCCTATGTGCAGCGGGATTTTCTGCCCCATTTCAAAGCAGTTGCCGGTATCGATACTACAGCGATACTGGTGATGAACTCCTCGCTTCTGACGTTTGCGGGCAATGATCTGGTCAACTTCCGGGATTATGGTATCGATGTGCGATCTTCTGACCGTATCATGATACGGCAGAACAAGATCTACTCCGAATACTCAGAGCTGAAAGGAATACAGCTTAATCATGGCACGGACCGGGCGTCCAATGGCAATGTGCAGGCTCCGGTTATTGATACCAATGATATAGTAAGTCAGGACCGGATTCTTCTGACCGGGACTTCCGGATATCCGCAATCCGAAATTCAGGTATTTACAGGATTCACTCCGGATGCTCAGGATACTGTGGCTCATTCGCTCCGGTATATAGCTTCCACGTTTACACAAAGTGACGGCAGCTGGAGGATCGAACTGCCATCGTCTGATTTTGGCTTCAACAAATACAACCGTTACATAGCCCAGGTAAATGATGGCCTGAATTCCTCAGAGTTTAGCGATATATATACCGTACGATCGCTGCTTTGCCTGCTCAGGGAACGGGGTATTGATCTGCTGGGAGACCTGTATGAGCCATGTCCGGAATCACAGTTTACCCTGGATGCGCAGCTGGCCGGTCTGCACTATGAATGGACTTCTGATACCTATGCCGATACCATCCGCAGCAAGATCGCGGCAATTGATACATCCGGTTATATGACCCTAACTCTTAAAGATGATTTTGGCTGTGAGTGGCAGGAAGACTTTGAGGTACGCTATAAAGAGCGTCCGGCAGATCCGCTCTTTATCGTATCGTCCAACAATTTTGTCAGTGATACGATCGTGCTTGTGGATGTGTATACCGGACATCTGCAGGAGTATAAGTGGGAGCATACAGATGGCCTTGAGCTGGTTTCTCTTACCGAGCTTACGAGCTATACCGGTCCGGATAACGTTGTGCATGCCAAAGGGATGGAAGTACGCTTTATCGCTCCGGATACGGGTATGTATACCATTACCCAGCATTCCATCCGGGATGGCTGCTTTGTCAAACTGGACAAAGACATCCGGGTAGTGCACAAAACTCCGGGTCAGCCCGATCCATACATTCTTGATCCGGGCAAAAGCAGTCTGCTGGTTTATCCTTCGCCTTATCCGGCAGGAGAGGGCGGCAATGCCTTCATAACAACGCCTGGTACGGCGGAAACAGAAATACAGGTGCTGGATGAGCTGGGCAGGGTATATTACTCTGCAACCGTCTCCGGCAAAAAATCATACAATATACCTCTGAGGGGAAATACGTTGCCGGCAGGGCATACCTATATTATAAAAATGAATACCGGCAGCACTTCCCTGAGCTACAAATTCTCAGTGCAGTAAAGGCAGGATTGAAAACGTCGTATCTTTTGAATACATTTTTTCGTGAATACAATAGTTAATTATCTGCAGGGCAACGCCTGGCTGCCCTGCAAGCTCTGGTGGTTACCCGTGCTTGCCGGTTTGTGGGCGTTATCAGCTCAGGGGCAGCAGCTGGATCAGCTGGGCAAAAAACAGGGAGTTAAGATTTCCGGAGGTCTTGGTCTCAATCAGAGTCTGTACATTGCCGATGGTGTTGAGGACCGTTTTAATCCCTACAATTATGTTGTATCGGGCAACGTATCCATGAATCTCTACGGCATTATGGTTCCGCTGTCATTTACCTACAGCAACCGGAACTTTGGCTATAGCCAGCCATTCAATATTGTGGGCCTGAGCCCGTCCTACAAGTCTTTGCGGCTGCACGCGGGCTATCGGACCATGTCATTTTCTCCGTATACGCTTGCCGGACACAATTTTCTGGGAGGCGGACTGGAGTGGAGTCATCAGGGCTTTAAAGTAGCGGCTATGGGCGGCCGTTTGCTGAGAGGAGTAGAATATGATTCGGCCAATGTGCTGGCCAGACCCGGATATGAGCGATGGGGTACCGGTATTATGCTGGGATACGGCAAAGGAGGCGATGAGATTACCTTTACGACCTTTTACGCCGTAGATCAGGCAAATTCAATCGGACCCGTTCCGGAAAATCTGGGCCTGCGCCCTATGGAAAATCAGATCTACAGCCTGGGATTCAAAAAAAAGCTCAGTGAGCAGCTCAGCGTTTATTTTGAGGGGGCCCGTTCCGGACTCACGCGGGATATACGGGATACATCCGAAAGCCAGCTTTCCGGTCTAAACAAGACGGCTTATTTTCTTTCGAGATATCAGAATTACAATACCGAATTCAGCAACGCTTTCAAGACAGGTTTCAATTTTAGCTTTAAGCCATTTCAGCTGGGATTGAACTTTGAACGGGTAGATCCCGGCTACAATAGTCTGGGCGCCTATTATGTCAACTCAGATTTTCAGAATGTGACGGCGTCGCTGGCTACCAAAATCTATAAGGATAAGCTTGCTTTGTCAGCAAGCGGCGGTTTTCAGCGGGACGATATCGCCAATCAGAAGATATCGCGGATGAAGCGATTTGTCGGAAGCCTTAATCTGAGCATGAACCTGAGCAAACGATTCAATGCCTCGGCCATGTATTCCAATTTTAACAACCACATCAATATCAAGCCGGTCGATCAGGCTTTTGTGCAGAATACCATATATGATCGTATAGACACACTTATTTTCATACAGATCAATCAGTCGGTTTCGGCCAATATCAATTATATTCCGCTTGACAACAGCCGGATCAGCCACAGGGTTTCGCTGGGCGGCAACTACAATTCGGCAGTCAGCAGAAATTCCGGCGACCGCACACAAAATGCCATGTCCGGGGGACGTATCGGCTATATGGTGACCTGGAAGGAAACAGGACTCAATACAGGGATTAACGCCAACTCAAATACCAATTTCTACGCGCAGGGACAGGCTTCGTTTTATGGTCTGGGACTTCTGCTCAGCAAGCCTGTCTGGAAGCAGAAGCTTCGTATATCGCTGAACGGAAATGCTTCCAACAACTATGAAAACGGAAGGCTGACAGCCATGCTGTACTCCGTAACCAACTCCTATGCGCTCAGACTGGGCAGGCATCATGCGCTGAGCATGAGTCTCCGGTATTCGGGAAGACAATCAAAGGGGCCGTCGGAACTGAGCTTCTATAAGACGACTTTCAACGAGTTTATGGGCAATCTGGGTTATAATTTTACTTTTTAATGCGTCGCGGCGGAAATAGGATGCTGACTAAGACAATCACCGAATTTTACAGAAAAAAAATTATGATTGCTACACAATCAGGCAGGTTTACTTCATATCTTTCTTATCTTGTTTTTGCCCTTGGCATGCTGATGCTGAAGGCAGGGAATACTTACGGGCAGCAGTATTATCCGGTACAGGTCCGGTCGTTTATCCAGTCGCCTTCTGTTTATGTGGAAGACTATTACAATCCGGACAATTTTCGGGTACAGGTTACGCTGACTGACCTGATGATGCCAAGCCTGGATGTACTACTGAAGGTTACCATTCAGTCGCCTTCCGGGGGGCAGTTTGTTTCAGGACAGGGCGTGCGCCTCACCCTGACCGGAGGGCTTACCTATACACTCACCACAGAGGATCTGAAAGAGCTGCTTTCGTCCCGCAATTTACCGGGTCTTCCGTCTTCATTGCAGGAAGGTACCTATGTGTTTAATTTCAGCGTATTCGATGCGGCTACCATGTTTCCGGTATCCAATCCGCAGACCGATTTTGCCAGCGCCATTGTTTTGCTCAATGATCCGCCGCTGCTGACCAGCCCGGCCAACGGAGAAGTGCTGGATCCGGAACTAAGTGGTCAGAATTATATGTTTTCCTGGACGCCAAGGAGCTTCTCTCTCAATCCTCAGGAGCAGGTCAGATACAGGCTGGTGATCGCCCAGATACCTGCCGGCCGCAATCCGTACGATGCTTTTCTGACCAATGCCTTTGTTATAAACCAGCCTTTTGAAGACATCGCCTTCAACAGCTTTTTCTATAGTCCGGATTTTCTTCCTTTACAACCGGGAGCTACCTATGCATGGCAGATAACAGCTTATGAAGAAAGACTTATCGGCAATGTGCCGGAGAAAGTCTCCATGCGTTTCCGGAATCAGGGGCGTTCGGATGTATTTACTTTTACCGTCAAAGAACATTGCCCGGCTTTGTTTCTGCGCTCACCGGAACTGCGCCAGCATCCCCAGACCGGTACGAATTCTGTACTGCTGGGCTGGAACTATGATCCGGCGCATAATCTGTATGAAATCCGGTATCGTCCGGCAGGAAGCAATCAGACCTGGACGGTGCAGCAGCAGAGCGGTACAGAGCTTTTTATGGGTCCTGATCAGCTGGTACGGGGCAAAACCTATGAATATACAGTAGCCTGCCTTTGCAATACCTGGCAGGAACCGGTATTTGGCGGAACTTTTCAGCTGCCCGGTGGAGACTGCGAAGCTCCTTATCCCGTACTCGTAAGCTCCAACGATGCCAATGGCATAACACTGAACTGGGAGCCTGTGGCAGCAGCAGGATCGTATAAAGTAACCTATACGGATCTGCTAAGTAGTCAAAGCAGCCAGACAGATGATCTTCAGGAACCCACTGTAACGCTTCCGCCGCTCACAGCCGGCGGCTATACCATTCGTATTGATGCAGTCTGCGGAAGTACGACCGCACAAGGCGAAGAGCTTCGTCTCGATTATGATGAAAAGCATATTGCCGGCAGCTGTCCGTTGCCCCGGCCTTTTACATTTCTGGCACTTCGTCCGGAAGCAGGAACCGTCCATCATGAGGCCCGGCTCAGCTGGCCTACGCTCAGCATACATGAATCCTGGCAGCTGACTTACTGGCATAAGGACTCTGTCGATTATCCTCATACCGCCATGGCCGGTTCCCCGGAGCTGCTAGTGTCCTATATCGCAGATAATGAATTTTATCATTACCGGCTGCAATACACCTGCAAAGGCGGGAAAACTGTTACGACACCCAATGGCGGCTTCAGAGTGGATGCGGTCGATGGGCTGACTACGGTGACACCTGGTACCGCCGATTGTTTTCCACCGGCAGTGCATAGTGCGGAAGCCCGTAGCGAAAGCAGTGCCCGTATAGACTGGCAGGGAGTAAAAGGCGCGGAGGAATATGTTGTTGCCTATCAGCCGGCTGACGGCAGCGGGCAGGAGAAAACATTCATTACGTCGGCTGCCAATGCCCGTCTGACCGGGCTTACTCCGGGTATTGTCTATCAATATGAGATTCGTTGCCGCTGCGGAGGACAATACAGCATAGCATCTGTTCCCGGAGAGTTTGATCTGTCACAGCTATATAGCAACAACAAATGCGATACAATAGCTCAGCTTGCCATAAATCAGATTACCGAGACCGAAATCCAGCTTGCCTGGACCTGGCCCCAGTCCGTCAGATCAGGTTATGATGTGCATACAAGCTATACCATCCGGTATAAGGAAAACGGACAGGATTGGAATCAGGCCTATACCATTGACTATCATCCTGACCAGGATATGCTCGCACAGTATGAGGCTCAGAGCACATTCAAAAAGACCATTGATCAGCTGTCTCCGGGGACAACCTATGACATTGAGGTACGTGCCCGCTGCGGTACGGAGGCTGCCCGGACTAATGATATCATCAGCGGCACAACCAAAGAGCCGGAAGCGCCTGATTGCTCTAAGGGCGGAAGCTGTGACCGGACTTCCCCGACTCCTGTCGAAAAGCTGGAAGCCGGAGATACCATTCAGGTAGCGGATTATAGTGTGCTTCTGAAAACGATCGAAAAAGACAGCCGGGGAGATAATCTCTGGAAAGGTACCGGTCTGGCAGAGGCGCCGCTGATTGGTTTTTCCGAACATGTCCGTTTCGATGTAGATTTTGATTCCCTTTTTGTCAATGACCAGATTTGTGTGATTGGTGGCCGTATCGATCTCAATGTAAACGTTCAGCTGCTGGATGAAGCTACGAGGGAAAAGATACAAGATCTGATGGCAAAAACCGGAGAGCTGATCGATAAGGCCCGGGAAGTGTCCGATGCAGTGGGCGATGGCATAAAAACGGCTCAGGAATATGGTGATAAGGCTTTTGAATATTTCCACGGTGGAGGTGATGTAGGCCGGGTAAAAAGTGGTGGTCTTGGCGATATACCTGTATCAGGAGATGTTTCCGGTATAGTCACACACGATGGGTATTTTACAATTGATGGAACCCAATATCCGGTAGAGCGCTATCCTGTGCTGGTAAAAGATCAGAACGGTCAGGTATACGCAGTTGATAAAGGCAAGTTGCCTGTCAATATCGGGCATTATGACGAGAGTCTCAAAGGATTTCAGGATTCGCTGGCATCCAGTGACTATATCGTTACATTTAGTCCGAGCAAGAAAGCCCGTTATGCTTTTGATGCCTGGCAGGATGCTTACCTCAAATCGGTCGCTATGGTGCCGCATTACCTCAGCCTGGGTGGTAAGTATCATTCTGCCAAGGCGATTTTACCTGCCGAAGTGGATCCCGTCACTTTTGATCTTTCCGGAGGCAATAAGAACAAGCTGGTGTTTGTAAACCGGGATGGCTTTGTTTTCAAGACCGACGGCAATACGCTTAACCTGGTCGGAGGACCGGCCAAAGATGCGCAGGAGGTACTGGCTCTGTATGATGACGGAACTAAGAAGATACTGGCGGGAGCGCTTTTTCTGGCATCGTATCCCCGTGTAGAAAAGAAGGTGGTGATTGTTCCTGTTCTGCCGGGCAGGAAAATTACCAGAGATGCAAAGGCCATAGAAGAGCAGCTCAATAAAGCCTACAATCCGGTGGGCGTGCATTATATCGTGGAGTTTGACCTCAGCTTTGCGGAAAACCGTGACTGGTGCGAAAACGGTAATTGTGATTTTGCCACCGGCGGTTCGGGGCTGCTGAGCAACAACTATACCGGCGTCGAGGCCCGTGTCATTGACGCATATATCGAGGCCAAAGGAGCAGATAGTCTGGATGAAGCAACTGCGTATCTTTTTGCAATCAATATCACCAAGGCGGGCAAGGAGGATGAAGCGCTGGAAGGTAAAATGAATTTTGAAAAGCAGTTTGGCTTTCTCTATGCCTTTGAGGGACAGAGCAACGCTGCTATAGGACGCACGCTGGCCCATGAGCTGGGCCATGGCAACTACAAGCTGCACCACATCTTTGATGGCATGTACCTGGGCGATGCGGTCCGTACCTCAGACAACCTGATGAGCTACAGTACCCGTACCGATGCCCTGGCCCTCAACAAGCTCCAGTGGGATGTCATTCATGACCCGGGTGTGACCTGGGGCGTGTTTAAGAAGGATAGGGATCAGGAACATACAGGGGTTTTCTCATTTAATTTCTTAGATCCATCGGGTCGGGTCTTTTCTTCCAGAACAGCTGATTACCCGGATGGTAAAGATATTCAGATTGCAATGGCTATTGAATATGGCCCTGTATTAGCTTTTAGCTATAATGATGGGAAGGGGATTTTATACGAAGCCCAGTTTGAAAATGAAAAGTTTTTAGGATACAAATCATCAGAGGGAATATGGTTCAAACAGCAATTTGTCGGTGATGATGATCCATTTGTTAATGTCATTGTAAAATCTCAAGATAACTCAGGCCAACTGGTGTATAAATGGCAACGACTGGAAGGGAAATCATTTGAAGATCCATTAAGCGAATCGTTGAAAATTATTTGTGATCATTGTTCTTCTGAAGAAGGGAACAGTTCACCGCAAATCGGTGCTTATTCTAAAACCCCTGGTTTTTATAAAATACAAAGTCAGGTTTTTCTTTGGGATTATTCTCAAATAAACTCTGGAAACTATATAAATTATAAAGAGACCGGATTTGTTTCATCAGATTTAGGCAAAGTAAAATATGAATCTTTTGAATTTGGCGGACAAAATGTAAAATTAATCAAGTGCGAAGCTGACAAGTATGATTTTTCAAAATTTAAATATCCCAGTCTAAGCACTAAACAAATTAGTGTACCGTCATCAATAAAAGATCAGGTTAAACAATGCTCGACGACTATCAAATCTAATAGTAACGTCTCTATAGTTACGAAAGAAAACTATATAATTGATTATAATACCGAAACGCAAGTTTTTGCTTCCAGGACTTTAACTCCTTTTGATAAGATACCAACCCTTCTACAAGTAACCAGTAAAAACTCGAATTCCTTTTTAGTAATTCAAAAAGAGGATAATACATATGAATTCAGAGTTTCTAATAAGGCAAAAGAACAACTCGCTGTAAAATACCTGAATTCAAAAGAGCCTACAGCTATTGCTAAAATTGGTAATTTTTTAGCTGCCTATGGTGAAGGATTAATATTCGCAGGAAATGAATACCATAAGGCTTGGAATGAAATTGCAGAATTAATAGGTCAAGCAACTGAAGAGTATGTAAAGGTAAACTTAATAGATTACAAATGCCCCACCATTACTCGATATAGTGAAAAGCACTACACTAAGTATACGTTGTTTTTACTACTTGCAAAATCGGGTCAAAATCAAAGTAATAAAGACGATGTTAGCTGTGCGCAAGGAATGGGTATGTGGAATGGAATAGCAAGTTTACCCAGTGATTTGGTGAGCGGCATTGCGGGAATATCAAGTGTATTTTCTTCAGACCAATGGAATAAAGGATCTGAATGGGTAACCAAATATTATAATCAGCCTGAAAAAATTGATCAGATCATAGATTGGACGAGTAAGACATACAAAGGTGTAAAAGCTAAAATTGTAGATGCGGATGATTGTGAAATGGCTTTTTATGGCGGTCAATTAGTCTCTATTATAGTATCGGCAGTCTTAGTTCCGGAGGGATTACCTGAAAAGTTAACCGGAATGGCCTTGAAAGCGGCGGGTAAGTTAGTAGGACTTACCATAAAGGCTGTAGGAAATTCAATTGAGTATATTAATAAATTTGGGAGTAAAGTTCTTGAGATCTATCCTGAAGGTTTCAAGATAAAATGGAAAAATCAGATTCTGGATATTAAAGATGAAAAGCTGCTTGAAGAGATTACAGATGCATTAGATAATGATAAAATATCCTTAAATGATGCAGGTGAGCTTGTCATTGGTGAGGATGCCTTAGCACGTAAGCTAGATGGTTTTTTAAGCAAGGGAGGAAAGCTTGCATTGTTGGGTAAATTAAAGGATTATCAAAATTTAAGTAAGTGGATCAGCTTATTTGATGAAGCCAGTGATTTAGGAAAGTTAAGTAAAATTGATGAAGCATTTTCCGGATTAACTCAAGCTCAGTTAACCAGCCTGAATCTGGCAATAAAAAAAGGAACAACGGGTGATATATATACTGGTTTTGGAGAATTACTGGTTAAGCTTTCAGAAGGTAATACTGAAGTATTAAGCAGGATTTCCGGAGGGGGTTGGACTAGCTCTTTAGGAAAATTTGCAATGGATCTCGAGAATGTGGCATTTAGAGATGCAATTTTGGGAAGGATAGAGCTGGTAGACGCGTGGCAAGTGGTGAATATTGATGCAACTATTCGAAAGAGCATTTCTGATTTAGAAAAAATTTCGGATTATCTTAAAATTAATCCTAATTCATTAGATGAATTAAAAGATGGGTTTTCTAAAGCTACTGATAAAAGGAAGTGGGTCGATGATTTAGACAAGGTCGTAAATTTAGTCGCATTTCTTAAATCCAGTGTATTAGCTAAAATTTCAAAGAATTCAAAATATTCTTTGAAGCTAACAGATGGAGAGTTAAGTCAGCTAGCTAGTCTAGGGAGAGAATTAAAGCTCGCTGAAGATGAAATTGAGGCTTTTATTTTGGCTCATTGTAGAAGATCTGAAAAAGCTATTTTAAGTGACATGAAGGAGGTAATGGAAAGTATAGCTAAGAAAAATTTAAATAACGATATTGGATGGAAGCCTGGTTATTCAATGTTGAGGGCTTATAAAGAAGCTCAAAATGCTATGGTTAATGGGAGTACGTTAGATCCAAGTGTATATTTAACTTCAGCTTATATTAACAATCATTTAAAAAAGTTTTATGGGGAAGCTACTTATTTTGTAAACAAATACTCACATGAGAATTATGTCTTACCTTTGCCTAAGCTGGGGATAGCAGATGATAATTCTCTATATATAACTACTGCTAGTCTTTCTGATGATATAGTGACCATTGCTGGAAAGGATTTATCAGTTTATGAAAAACAATTGGGGTATTCTTCTGGGTATTTTACAAATGGGAAGGAAGTATGGAGAATAAATATTAAAAATCCTGAAAATTTTAATTTGCGGATTCCAACAGGGAATGAAATTGGTGCAAATCATTGGTGGCATCCTGGTGGTTTTACTAGTGGAGGGGTTATAGAAGCTGTTACAGATTTAATCCCGAAAGAAATAAATGGAGAAAAAATTGTTGAAATAATTCCTATACATTAATAAAATTCAAATGGATAATGCATTTAAACTAGTAAAAGATGCCTACATGAATGATAATCTATATGATTTGCTTTCAGGTAAATCGTCAATAGTTGTTTCTGAATATGCATCTGTACCTACTGATTCTGAATATTTGTTTAATGGATGGATCAGTTTTATTGAACGCAATGAAAAAGATAAGGATATGCTGTGGAAAAAGTTCGTAGATGTTGTTTGTAGGATATCCAATGATATAGATTTAAGTTGGTTTAGCATAATGTATTTATATTCTTTTCTTGAATATGATAAACAGAAAGATATTTCTGTTATAAATAAGCAAATGTTTATTGATACACTTATTTTCAATATCAGTAAGTATAAAGATAAACTTAAAATGGATAAACGTTGGATTGGAGGGAATATGGACAAAAATGGTCTTTGGGAATATTTTCAAAGACGTATGGAGCTCTTAAGCTCTAAATATCAATATGATTTTCATTTAAAAGATCTCAATATGTAAGAATTTTCAGCTGCTGCTGGTGTTTCGCGTCCAGCCGTTGCTGCGTCTTATGACCAGCAACTCAAAAGCGATATGCTGGTTCGGATTTACAATTCGGACTTTTTATATTATAAGCATTTGCAATTCAACTATATAAACATGGTTCCGGTAGAGTCTGAATTAGTAGATAAGCCCTTATATTCGTCTGCCAGAGATTACGCCGGAAATAAAGGATTATCAGAACTAATTATTGTAGAGTACAAGCGGATTGCAGATCCTACATAACTGCATTTAGCTATTTGATATACAGTGTTTGGGGATTTTCTTCTTCAGAACCAATTTTGCATTTCTTTACAAGTGTAACTAGAGTCTGCTGAGACTTTCCCGGCAGACTCTAGTTATCGTGCCTAAGTGCCTCCATTACATGAAAAATATGCAAAATCGCAGGAAAAGTAGATTCCATAGATTCTTTGGCGCCGTTAGTGGAACCTGGTAGTGCCAATACCAAAGAGTTGCCAATCATTCCACAGACTGAACGCGATAGCATAGAGTAAGGCGTGCGTTCTTGTCCGTAATGTCGAATAGTTTCTTCTATACCCGGTATACGGCGCGTAAGCAAGGGCTTGAGAGCTTCAGGTGTAGTATCGCGAGGAGATAAGCCTGTTCCTCCGGTGAATATAATTAATTGGATTCCTTGATTTGTATAATGCTTTGCTGCTTCTTGGATTTTATGAATTTCATCCGGGATAATTCTGTAATCGCGAATACCTATACCTAATTGCTCCAATTTACTGATAATAGCTTTGCCTGCTTTATCTTCTTTTTGTCCGGCCGAAATAGAATCCGAACAAACTATGACAACTGCAGAAATTTTTAGCTTATTAATGAGCTTTTGATAGTCTGTTTTTCCACCTTTTTTTTCTAAAAGTTTGATTTGTTCTATAATTATGCCTTTGTCTATTGGTTTGAGCATATCATACATTGTAAGTGCTACCACTGATGCGGCATGCATAGCTTCTACCTCTACACCCGTCTTGTAAATAGTGTGTACCTCTACTTCTATAATTATTTGCAATTCTTCGGTACGAAAACGGATAGTCGTAAATTCTATGGGTACAGGGTGGCAATCCGGTATCATGTCAGCAGTACGCTTGGCAGCAAAAAGTCCGGCTGTTTTGGCCATTTCAAACACATCGCCTTTGGGTACTCGTTTGTTAAGAATTGTATCCATAGTATTTTGACTGCCAAGTTTTACTATGGCCTGAGCAATAGCTTTGCGTAATGTGTTCGATTTGTGTGTTATGTTAATCATATGGCGGCTCACTTTTTTAGCTAAATAGTATATTATGTATTCTCTTTCCACACTTCCTCCTGCCGATCTGTAATTTCTTTTCCCCAGATAGGCAGTTCGGCTTTAATACGTTCAACCAGTTCAGAACAGGCATCTATAGCAGTTTTACGATGTTTGGATGAAGTAAAAACAAATAAACAGATTTCACCGGTTTTTACTTCTCCCAGACTATGGTAGATATGCATACAGGTAAGGGGGTATTTGGCGAAAATATCTTCACGTATTTCGAAGGCCTTCTCCAATGCCATTTCTTTATAAGCTGTATACTCAATTGCTACTACTGTACCTTTTTCTTTCTTATCGGCTCTTACCTGCCCTAAAAAGATACTATGACCACCTATGTCGGTCTTACTACTGTGGCTCTGGATAGATTTAGCTATTCTTTCGGAACTTATAGGACCTTCAACAAATATATTTTTGGGTTTGTGCTCTCTCATTATTTTTAATAGAATCTAAAAAATGCTTCTTTATGAGTAGGGGAAATATCAGGACTATTTTAATCCGTTATTATTATCCTCCGCTGAACGGGGGTAACATGCCTACCTCATCATTTTGGCGTAATGGGCTATTGGTAGTAATTATTTTCTTGTTCACTGAGAGTAAATACTGCGAATTTTTCAATTCAGGAAACTTACGCTCTAAAGCATTGCGTAAAGCATCAGTTTGCATAGAGCATTCCCATTCAAGCTCAGGCTTTCCCAGTATTTCTGCTATTTTGCCAAAAGCTCTTATTTTTATTTTGACCATAATTTTTCTATTTGGGCAATTTCAGTCGGACTATTCAGGTTCGTAAAATAAACCATTTGTTCTTTAGTGAAGTCTATAGACCGGGCATTCATCTCTTTTAAAAAAGTAGTTATTTTTAACTTTTTTTCATGTAGAAACTTCAAGACTTCAGTTTTTAAGGAAACATGATAGCAAGCCGGAAAGGGAAAAATTTGTTCACCTAATTTATAACACAGCAAACGATCTTTCTCTTGATCTGACAATAAGGGTGTTAAGATTTTAGTATTTAACAAGGGCATATCACAACTGAGCAAGAGTACGTATGGTGATTGAGCGTGCTGCAAAGCTGTGTACAATCCACCTAAAGGTCCCATGTTTGGTATCGTGTCGGCAATTAGTGGTAGTCCAAAACGCATATACGATTTTTCTGCTGTAATAATGTGTATGGGTAATGACATAGTAGCTAAAAATGAGATAATATAACTAATCATGGGCTGATGATTCACAATCATTAAGCCTTTATCCTGTCCCATGCGACTACTTTTTCCTCCTGCCAGTATATACGCTTCTGTTTTTTTCATGCAGTTATTAATTTTATAGAGGCAAATGACAATACGGTTATGAGTAGATAGCGAATTGTTTGAATATTAAAACGTCTTGCTCCAAAATAAGCACCTGCTGCTCCAGCTATGATAACGAGTGGCATAAGGCTCCATATTTCTGTATTTATAGGTATGCGCCATGCTGATGCACCCCAATAGCCCATAATAGAATTGAGAAAAATAAATAGGGCACTTATTGCGGCTGTTTCACGTATATTGGTCCATCCGAGCATTAAAAGAATGGGACTAAGGATAATGCCGCCGCCTATACCAATAAGGCCTGAAAAAAAACCTAAAAAAAGACCTGTAAGTGCAGCAATCCAGAATCTTTCTTTTATTACAGGTTCTGCAGAATAGGGGAGTATTTTCAAAAAGTGTATAATGGGGAAAAGTAACAATACACCAAGAATTCTTTTATATAAAACAGTATCTATTACAACGGTACCACCCAGATAGGCTGCCGGCATAGAAAACAAAATGAGTGCAAAAAATAACTTTTTTGGGAAATTGACCTTTTGCTTAAAGTTGATAAAAGCTAAAAATGAAATGGCTATATTCATAAGTAAAGCTGTAGGACGGATCTGTTCCGGTACAAAGTTAAATAGTGCCAGAAACATGAGATAGCTGCTTGCTCCGCCATGACCTACAGAAGCATATAAAAAAGCTGCAAGAGGTAACAGAAGGTATAAAAGATGCCAGCTCTCCATATTATACCAGATCATAAACGTTTACCAGTGTTCCTGCAGAGAGGTATTCGGCTTTTTCTGGAAGTTCTGCAAAGCAATTGGCCGTAATAAAGGGCTGCATGTTGAATGATTGTTGCCCATCTAATAGTTGAACATGGGTTTCATTATGCCGAGCTTTCATAAAAATAGTAAAACCGGCTTTCTTTTTTACTTCACTTGCAAGAGGAAGTACTCGATTAGGGTTCCACACATGATTATATCCCATATAGTATTTCAGGCAAGGCTTTACGTAGTGATTGAAACAACTGGCTACTGAGGCCGGGTTTCCCGGTAGTGCGAAAACCCATTTGCCTTTCCATTGTCCAACATAAAGGGGCTTCCCCGGCTGCTGTTTTATTTTATAAATGAGTTCTTTTACCCCTGATTGTTCCAATGATGATTTTACAAAATCATAATCGCCTACAGATATGCCTCCGCTTAATATTATGAAATCATGCTTTTGTAAAGCTTCTTGTATAGCGGAAAGCACTGTGTTTGCCTCATCTTTTACTCGGTAAAAAAGTATATTATTTATATTTAAGGTTTGCAAACAGGCCTGTAACATAGGGCCATTACTGTTGTATATTTCGCCTTCTGTCAAGGGGGCACCGGGTTCTTTGAGTTCATTTCCGGTAATAATGCACCCTACCGATGGTGATTGATATACGGAGACTTCAGATATGCCTAAAGTAGCTAAAAAACCAATAATACCAGGGTTTATGAAGGTGTTTTTGGGCAGTACCAGATCTCCTTTTTTACATTGCTCACCTTTGTAGCGTACATTATTTCCTTTTGTTATACCTGATTGCTCGTAGCAAATAGTATTTGTATTACTGTTTGACTTTATTAATTCTTGAGGGATAACTGTATCTGCATTTTTAGGCATCTTAGCACCTGTATAGATACGTATGGCTTCACCCGGTGTCGTACTATAAGTTTTGGTATCTCCGGCTTGCACAACTGCTTTTACACTCCAAGTATTACGACTGCCATCAAATTGTAAGGCATAACCATCCATAGCAGAGTTGTCGAAAGAGGGAACATCCATTGGAGAAAATATATCTTCTGCAACTATTCTATGCAGTCCATTCAATAATGGAAGGCGGGTAACCGGACCTCTATATTGTTGCTTTTGTAAAATGCTTTTAGCTTCTGTAACTAATATCATATTGCGTAATGATAAAAATAAATACAAATTAATCAGCCACCTATAGCTATCATGCTGCGGTTTTTTAGCTCATTAACTTTCGTTTCTGCAAAACCTTTAGGAAATTGTCCACCCATTACTGCATATTTTCTTTGCACTGATTGTTGTATAAGGGATATTACATCAGTACCGTTGCGCAAAGCTTGCAAAAGATCTAGCTCCTCCTCTCCAAAAAGACAATTTTTTATTTTCCCATCTGCAGTAAGACGCAGTCTATTGCAATTTTTACAAAAATGTTCACTCATGGTAGTAATAAATGCAAAGGTGCCTTTATAGCCAATTACCTTATATTTTTTAGCGGTATCATGGGGGCAATCATTAAGTTTTATGATGTCAAACTTTTTACTTGCTTCTTTCAGCATTTGACAGGCAGTAATTACATCTTCACTCTTCCAATGGTTTTTTTCAAAAGGCATAAATTCAATGAAACGCACATGTAAGGGGAGGTTTCTTGTGATCTGAATAAAATCTATTAATTCTTTTTCATTCCATCCCTTTTTAAGTACAACATTTATTTTGACTCCGATTCCTTCTCTTAACATCAATAAAATATTGTTCCAAACTTTTTGAAATTGATTTCTTTGAGTAATCAACTCAAAGAAATCAGGGTTTAAGGAATCCAAGCTGATATTGATATTCCGTATATTTGCAGTTTTTAGCTGTTTTACATACTTATCCAGCAACACACCATTGGTAGTCATACTAAGTTCCACTCCTAAGCCGGAAAGATCTTCCAATATGTTAGCAAAGTCTTTTCTTATCGTGGGCTCTCCGCCTGTCAGTCTTATTTTCTTAATCCCCAAATCAATAAATATTCTGGCTAGTTCCAAAATCTCACCTCGCTGCATAAGACTGTTTTTAGGCATAAACGACATATTTTCATGAGGCATGCAGTAGGTACATCTGAAGTTACACTGATCGGTCAGTGATATACGCAGGTAATTATGTAATCTGTGGAAATTGTCTATCAGCATTTACTTTCTTTTGAAGTTGCTTCTGATAGGGTCAGGCAGGTAGCGTAGAAGCCAAAAAGAAGCCAGAGCTAATATAAATGAGCCTATGAAGGTTGTAAATGCATAGCTAATATTTTCTGTTAAAGCATTGTTGAGCGCACCAAATAGAAACCAGATCTGAATACTGACGAAGAGAATTAATAATAGGATAATTCCTGTCATCAGAATATTGGTTTTATTAGGATGTGCCTCGTTTTGAGATTGTCTAAAGTCACTCATATTTTATTATATAGTTAAAGATTGTAGCATTTCCTTTACATAGACTTTGTCTTCTTTGACTATTACTTTTAACTGAGGTAACGGGCGTGGAGGAGGTCCTTGAAGCACTACGCCTGACTCCGGGTCAAAATACCCTTTGTGGCATGGGCACTCAATTTGATTAATATCGGCTCTGTAGCGAACGGCACATGCCAGGTGAGTGCATTTTTGTTCGAATGCTTTCCATACACCTTCTCTTAAATGAATCAAAATATAAGGAATTGTTTTACTCCCTTGAATTTCAAATTGAAACATGCTTCCTACAGCCACTTCAGATACATTGCATACAAAATGCTCTCCCGCAAGTCCTTTTTCAGGAAAAGCCAGCGCTTTAATTACTATGGCACCATTACCCAGGGCTAAAGCTCCTGAGAGCAAGCCCAGAAATTTGGCAAATTCTCTACGGCTTACATGGGTGGCAGCTTTCTGATCTATCGGAAAATCACTTTTCCAGTTAGGCATTTTATCTTCGGGTTTTTTCATGATAGTTTAACTTTTAATGCACTTTTAATTTTGTACTGCCTTTGGGCATCATGATGTTTACCTTAGTATTCACTTCTTCCTGGCCAAAGAAGATTTTATTGACCGGCGTGCTGTTCGGTCTCATTTTTTCGATTTCCGACCGTGTACCATAAAAGAGTGCCTGACTTGGACAAACTGTTGCGCACATCGGTTTTTTGCCTGCACTTGTTCGATCGTAACACATATTGCATTTCATCATTAGTTCGGCTTTCTCTTCTTTTTTTGGTACTCCAAATGGACAAGCCAGTACACAATTGGAACAACCAATACAGCGTGATGTATTGGCAGTATGCACCACGCCAAAATCATCTTTAGTGATAGCATCTGCCGGACAGACATTGGCACAGACTGGGTCCTCACAGTGCATACAAATTTGAACAGTTGTTTGTACTGATACGGCTCGTTCCACATAATGAATATGAATCATGCTTTCCTGACCGTTGGTCTCGCATTCTGCACAAGCCATTTCACAGGCATGACATCCGATACAGCGTTGCATGTCCACGAAAAACTCCATCTGTTGGTTGTAGTTGGTTGCTACCATAGGTTAATATCTTAGACTTTATATTCTAGTTTATGATTCTTACTAGCTTAAATAGCTTTGATAGGCGGTTTCTGTCAATAAATGAGATCCTTTTTGACCGGTATTTTCCAACTGGCAGGCACAGACCTTAAATTCTGGTATTTTAGAGACTGGGTCCAATTCGCCAATAGTAAGTTGATTGGCTGATTGTTTACCTCCCCAGTGATAAGGAATGAAAACGGTATCTTCCCGAATGGTTTCTACCAGATGAGCCGGAAAAAAGCCTTCTCCTCTTCTGGTAGTTACTTTTATCAGGTCTCTATCATTGATGCCGTATTGCAAAGCCAGTTTTGGATGGATTTCTAATAATGGCTCGGGATACTGATCTACTAATTTGCCGATTCTGCGGGTTTGCGTACCGCTTAGATATTGCGATACTACTCGACCTGTTGTTAATACCACAGGAAATTCTTTACTAATTACCTCAGCCGGTTCCCGGTATGGCACGGCATTAAAATGTGCTTTCCCATCCGGGGTCTTAAATTTGCGGTCCTCCCACAACCGCGGTGTACCCGGATGACCAATTTCAGGGCATGGCCAGAAGACTCCCATCTCATTTTCTATTCGCTCATAAGTGATGCCGTAATAATCAGCCGTGCCGCCTTTAGAAGCTACCCTGAGTTCATTGAAAATATCTTCACTCTTACTGTAATTAAATTTATCCCCGACACCTAATCTTTCAGCTATTTCTGTCAGGATATCGGTATCTTTTCTTGCCTCTGACGGGGGGGGTATTGCCTGGTTGATTTTTACCACCCGACCTTCTGCGGTAGTAACTGTTCCTTCGTCCTCTTCATGTAGTGAACCTGGCAGGATTATATCTGCATGTCGGGCAGTCTCAGACAGGAAAAAGTCTATACATACATAATACTCCAGTTTTTCCAATGCCTCACGTACAAAATTATTGTTGGGTAAACTTACAATGGGGTTGAAACATATTGAGATCAGACCTTTTATCTCTCCGCGGTGTATAGCTTCTATAATTTCGTAAGCCGAAAGACCCTTGCCTGGCATTTCTTTTTCATCTATGCCCCAAACCTCTGCTATGTATTTGCGGTGCTCAGGATTTGTAATGTCTCTGTTTCCCGGTAACTGATCGCATTTATGACCGTGTTCGCGACCACCCTGACCGTTGCCCTGACCCGTAATGGTAGCATAACCGCAATATGGTTTGCCAATACGCCCTGTCGCAAGTACCAGATTAATGCAACTTACTACATTGTCGACTCCTTTTGTATGGTGTTCTATACCACGGGCGTGTAGCAGGAAACTGGTTTTGGCTTTACCCCACAAAGTTGCTGCTTCCATGATTTTTTCTTTAGGAATGCCTGTTTTTTCTTCTGCCCAATCCAGGTCATAATTTTTTACTGCTTCCACGGCTCCTTCAAAACCACTGGTATGGTTTTTTATAAAGTCATGGTCAATCCAGTTGTTATCGACTAATATTTTGAGCATTGCGCCAAAAAGTGCTGAGTCGCCGCCAGGGCGTACCGGCAAGTGCAAGTCGGCTGTGCGTGCCAGTGGAATATTTCGCGGATCTACGACAATAAGTTTTGCTCCGTTGTCTCGTGCTTGCCAGATATAGTGTGTTAAGGTGGGAAAAGTTTCACTGATATTGGCTCCCGCTACAATAATGACTTCTGCGTGTTTTAGATCGGCCCAGGTATTAGATGCCCTATCCAGTCCGAAAGCTTTTTTATTCCCGGCACCCGCGCTTACCATACAAAGCCGACCGTTATAATCCAGATTTTTGGTTTTAAGCGCTACCCGGGCAAATTTGCCTACCAGATAGCTTTTTTCGTTAGTGAGTGACACACCCGAAAGCATCGCAAAGGCATCATTCCCATAGTCTTTCTGGATACGCCGGATTTCGCTTATGGTACGATCCATGGCCTTGTCCCAGTCAATAGGTTCAAAACCTTTTCCTTCTGCACGTTGTAAGGGCTTAAGCAGACGATCGGGGTGATTATTTTGCAAATAACGCTGCACACCTTTGGGGCAAAGCCTTCCTTCATTGAAGGGAAACTCCATCCAGGGTTCAAAACCTGCTATTTTGTTGTCTTTTACCTTCAATTGAATGCCACATTGCATGCCACAGAAGCAGCAATGGGTTTTTACCAATTTGTCTGGCTCGTGAACGCCATGGAAGCCTTCTTGAGGTGTATAGCCCTTATGGGGCCCAAACTGTTCGATAATTTTATCTGCTGATACCGGTAATTTTGCCATAAACTTACATAGTGTTTTATCCGAAAAAACTTCCAGAATCTTTTCTTACATTAAAATGTGCTTTAGCTAAGGCGGCGCGTTTGCCTTCCGGACTCAAATCGAGATGATTGCTACCGCCTTCTAAGGTGAAATCAAAGCCTAGTTCTTTGCTTATTTTTTTTAAGTCATTTACATGGGTTTTACTGGCAAACTCTTGCTTGGTATGTGGACAGACGGCCATACCTCTTTTACCTCCTTCAATGCGATAGAGATTGGCACCCAATTGTGCCAGGCGTTGAAAAATATGGAAGAATTTGCCAAAAGGCATCCATATCAAAAAAAGAATAACAGTAATTGCATGGGTAACAGCCATAAATTGGTAGGTTTTTCCTTGCAGGAATGTATAATCGTACGAAATACCCAAACCAGTTACAGAAATGGCAATTAATAAAATTAAGGGCAGCCAGTCGCCTTCAAAGGTTTGAGTAGCAATGAGCCCTCCATTAGTCATTCTGCGTTTCATCATAATAATGGCACCTATGGTGACCAATACAGAACACCAGACTAAACCATGAAAAACTATAAAGGCAGGAATAGAACCTAAAACAAAGCTGCCTGCCTCCAGACCAAAAAACATGACATAATAAGTGGTATCGTTTTCTGGTTTTAATTCAAAATGTATCCATCCAAAAGTAAGTGGTATGGTAATAGCAAAGGCCAATAAACAGCCTGTAGCCAGCATGAAATGTCCCCACCAGCGTATACTGCTCCGATGATAAATAAATCGTTGAAACAGAATATTGCGAATAAAAAGTTGTAAGGAGCGAAAAGCATAAGAAAAAAAATCTTTGCTAAACAGAAACTGCATGCTCCTGCGCCAATAAAGACGGGTAGGTGGCCGTTGCAGCCATACAGAATACCGGTATGCAATACCAAAGACTGCGAAAATAGTACCTAATAGATAAGCAATCAGTGCAGCATCAAAATTTTGCAAATTGCGAGACCCGACGAGTACAACGATTACCACCGCTATAGTAGCTAATAATGCTTTGATGAATGCAATTCGATTGAGGGTTCTCAGTAATCCAAACATAGTTTGTAATAAATTAGTAGCCTATAAAGCGTTTGTTTTTTTGAATCCAAAATAAAATGTACAAGTTGTTAGTAAAAAAGCGCCCAATATATTCCCCAGTGTCACAGGGATCTGATTCCATAGCCACCAGTCTGTAAGAGTGATGGGCGCATTGAGCATAATTCCTGATGGAATTACAAACATATTGACTACCGAGTGTTCCAGCCCTAATGTAAAAAAGGTGAAGATAGGCAGCCATATAGCTAGGACTTTGCCGGTAGTTGAAGTAGAAGCCATAGCCATCACTGCTCCAAAACTTACCATCCAATTGCATAAAAAAGCTTTTACAAAGGAAATAAGCCAGCCTGTTACTCCCATTTCCTTATAAACCAGTGTCTTGGAAACAGCTGTTTCATTGATTTTCTCAATAAGCCCCTGATTATAGTTAGTACCAACTTTGGCAATGTAAAATACAAATAGAAAGGCAAAGAAAAGACTACCAAGGAGATTCGCAGTAAAAGTTACTGTCCAATTCTTTACTAAAGCAGATAAGCAACTTTTTTGATCTAGAACAGACATTGGAATAATAGCAAAATTTCCGGTAACCAACTCAAAACCAAGTAACATAATCATTACAAAACCTACAGGGAAGACTAGTGCTCCCAAATACCCTCTATCACTTTGATAAGATACAGTAAATGCCAGGACAGTAGCTATCGATAATAAACTGCCAGACATAAAGCCTCTGATTAATACGTGATTTGTTTTTAATTGAGATTTGTAAGTTCCCAACTGGATTAGGCTTTCTACTATTTGCGAAGGTTTTTGGTTATCCATATTAATTGCCTGATTTTAATCCGCCAAGAAAATTTCGTAAGAAACCTATTAATACAGCCACCCATGCAAATATTGCCAGGTAAATAAAATAATGGGGGATGATTTTTAAAAAAGGAAGCTCTAGCGCCTGGCTCAGTCTGTACGTACAGACCGTATACATACCCAGCGGAAAGACCATGCCCCAGTAACTGGGATGATAGCCCTCCAAAGAGGAGGGCAGAGGTATCTTTATCTTTAGATGTCGCCACGCTCCTAATAGAAGTAGCAGAGGAATCCACCAAGTGCCTCCGGCCCAGTACAAAAGTGTGAAAGCTTTTGTAAAAGGAAGTAGCTCCTGCAATAACGGAATTTCATCTGATTTTAAAATCAATAAACTTCCTGCTAAAGTTGTAATAGCCGTTGCTCCCATATTAATCCAATAAGGTGCTCCCAGTTCATCAGCCCTTAATTGAAAAAAAGATAATCTATGAATAATCAGAGACATAATATACAAATACAATAATGCACCAGAGAAAAATAAACATAGGGAAATAAACAGAAAGAACTCTGTATTGAAGAAACTTTGATTGGCAACTGAAGTAAACAGAGTAGAAAGAGCCTGAGTGGCTACTATAACAACAAGCCAGGTACCATTGATCCCCTTTTCCAGACCTTGTTTGTTTTCATTTATTGTAATGAAGTAGAAAAAACTGTACGTAATCAAAACCCATGCAAAAAGGGCGATACCGAATAGTATAAGTACCCATTTATTTACATGGTAAAATATAATTATTTGATTGGCAAGTATGGCTGTTGCAGCTACAAATGTGAAAAATCCGGGGCCTTTTTGATAGGATTTTAGATCGTTTAAAACAAAAGGAAAATAAAAAATTATGCGTATCAGAAGAGCTATGAACAGTAATACGAAAAAAACTATATTGAGTAAAAGAAGCCCCACTGCAAGACTTTTAAAACCTGTTAAATGCAGTGCAATGGAAACGATACCCGTAGCCATCACCAAGGCAAAGTATGCTGGTAATAACAATCTAATATTCTCTCGTATTCTTTCTGTCATTTAACTCTGTACATATGCTATTACAAAAGTAATTTGTTTTCTTAGCCAGAAAATGACTTATATCATTTGGGTATAATATTCATATCATTGTGAAAAACAATGTCCTAAATAATAGTTATCTGTTGCTTGTAAACTTAATGCATCACCTGAAACCGGAGTTCAAAAACGTAGTAATAGATGCCCCAAAGAGAAATTTGAGGAATTTATTACTTACAATTTATCAATTGATACCAGGGTATATGCTAAAGGAAATAAAAAAGGGGAAATAAATTATAAGATATTGATATTTAGTTGAATATTGTAAATTTGAATATCAGAATGAAGGCCTGAATACACCATTCAGGTAAAAAAATATGAGACCTTTATCCCCTCAGGAGTTCTTATATTACTAACTTGACGGCATAGGGCCTTGTCGGGTGACTCATATTTAGCAGGCCTCTGGCCGGGTTTGGAATCTATTAATGTCGCCCACATAAAGCCTTACAATTATTAGTGCCGTTTCAGAGTTCATAGTACGACTCCTTCCGCCTAGCTTTCATCCTCCTGATCCTCCTTGTCTTCCTTCGTTTCCTCTTCTTCGTTTTCCTCTTCATCCCCTTCCTCACCCTTGTCCTCATCTTCCTCATCCTCATCCTCGTTGTCTTCTGCCAGCCGTTGGGTTGCCCAGGCTCCCAGCAGCTTATCATCGTCCATGATACCGGTAATATTGGTTCGAAGCTTTAGCTGTTTGCCGTCCTTGTCGGAATGGCAGGTCAGATGGTTTTCGAGCTTATAGCCCGCCGAGATAAAATCCTGAATGATCCTTGCTTTGTCCTCTTCCGGCATATCAAGATACTCTCCGATGGGAGTTCCGATCAGCGCATCAGGTTTGTCATATCCGTGTATTTTTGCCAGTTTCTTGTTGGCTTCCGCAATGTATACATGCTTTACGATTGTTTTTATCTGCTCTTCCGTCGAAAGGTCTGTATCCAGCCCATCTATATCCTTGAATCCGTACCGGAGAATACCTTCAAAGCTGTTTTCAAAAAAATCTTTACAGGCTCTCTCACTTTCTTTGAGCTCTTCCAGCTGCTTTTTTACTTCTTCTTTCAGATTGTTTTGCAGCTTTTCCAGCCGCTTGTTGACTTTGTTCAGCTCCTTGTTATTTTCCTCGATTTCCTTGTTTTTCTTTTTCAGCTCTTCCTTGAGCTCCATCTGGCGGGTAATATTCAGGGTACTTGCTATGACCTGCCGAACCTCGCCGTTCCGGTATTTGATACCAATAGCTCTGGAAAATATCCAGGTAACATTGCCATCCTTGTCATATACGCGGTAGGTCAGCTCATTGTGTTCACCTTTTTTTAATTTCTTAAAGGCATCAAAGCGCTCTATGGCTTTCTGCCGGTCATCCTTATGGACAACTGCTTTGATGACATCATCATATTTCTGTCCTTTAATGCTTTTGCCTTTTATCCGGATTGTATCCTGGGTCGAGTGGTTTACATAGGTAAACTTGCTTGTTTTAATATCTACTATAGAGATCAGGGTAGGAGACTGATCGAGTATCTTTTTCAGTCTCTCCCAGTCTTTCTTGATCTGATCTTCATTCTGGATATTTACTTTTTTCAATTTATGCTGCACATTGGATTTCCATCCCAGCAGCGACATGGAAATGGCAAAAGTTGTTGCTGCATACAAAGCAGTGCCAAACTCCTTGTTGAACCAGTTATTGCTTTCTCCGTACAGCTTTATGCCGCCGAGTATGAGCGGTATAAAAAAGGCAAGGAAACGCAACAGAACGATCTGTGTTGAATTTTCCCCTACAAGGGTTGCCATAGATCCTTTGTGTGGTCTCAGAAACAGCGTGCCTGATGCCAGCAGAAAGGCCGACAGGGCAGAATGGACCGATATCGGCACAAACCTATTGCTATCGTACAATCCTTCGATCTGATAGACATAGATGTATATGGAAAGCAGGGAGAAAAAAGTGACAAGATAGCACAGAAACTGGGCCACTTTGTAGACAGCATCATTTTCCAGGTTTATAAGAAATACAGATGCCCCGATGCTTACCAGCAAGAGCCCGGTAATCGGTGACATCAGATTCTGATTGATTCCCGCCTTGAAATTTTCGAAGTGCAGCACCTGCTGTGAAAATAAGGCTTCATCCAGCACGAAGCCGGCGCCCAGCATGGCGGTGATCAGCCTGCCTGCACCCACCAGTATCACCAGGATACAGAGAATGTCCGAAACGATCATATACTTGTTGGTCCCTTTTTCTTCTTTCCGGACAAGCCATACAGCAACTGATAAAAGCATAAAGCTAATGGCAGAAACCGGATTGATCGCTATAAGCTGGTCGTAGCTTATCAGTTTCAGAAGCTCGTAATCGACTATTCGCAGAATGAGCGTAGAAAAAGGTATTATAAAAGCTATAATGATCGATACCTTACCGATCGCTACCAGAGTAGATACTGTATCTTTATTTTCAAGCTTAGCAGACATGCTGATTACTGTTTTTTAAAAATTTCTAAAAACATATGCCGGACGGATCAGGCTGCAATTATTTCAGTATCTTTCATACCGGTTTGATTTAAACTTTGGTTCTGGTTTGAAGCTCCCAGCCGCCTGCAAGCTTCTCGTTTTTTATTCTGCCCAGCACATTTATATACACTTGTATTGACTTATTACCTTCCCTCAACTGGGTCGGTTCTACGCCATGGAGCCGATAGTCGCTTTCAATAAACTGTTTAAAAAATGCCTCTATCTGTTCATCAGGCATTTTTCTCAGAAAATCCACCAGTTTCATTCCCCGGAGATCATCCGCTTTTTTGTACCCGTGCGTTTCGAGAATCACCTTGTTTACATCCTTTATTACAGTGGTTTCCTTTAACAGGCGGATCTGTTCCTTTGCGGGCAGATTTATGTCAATTCCTCCATCTTTATGTTCGTATTCTATTATGCCTTCAAAACTGTTCCGAATATAATCGTGATACTTTTTTTCGCTCTGGTACAGGTCTTCCGATTGCCTGCGTACTTCGGCTTTCAGCTTTTTATTGGCCTCTTTCAGCTTTTTCCCGGCTTCTTCGAGCTCCTGCTGTTTTTCTTTCAGGTGTTTCTGTTTCTTTCTCAGCTCTTCTTCTTCCTCTTTTTCTTCGGTAATGTCAACAGAGTTGTTGAGAAACTGTGCTATATGTCCGTTTTTCCTTTTATAGACAATCATTCTTGACAGCAGCCACATAACACTTTTATCACTGCCCAGAGCTCTGAAAACAACATCGTCAAACTCCCCGTCTTTCAGCTCCGGCAGGCGCTCATTCCGTTTTTCAATCAGCGGCATATCGTCCGGGTGTACTCCTTCTTTTATGATCTCCGACAGCTTCTTTTCTTCCAGCTCTTTGCCTGTTTTAAAGCTTCCTTCCCCGGCTTCGTTGGAGAAAATTATATTGTTCTTTTCGAGATCAATAATCTGAATAAAAGTCTGGGAGTTATTGAGTATTCGTTCCAGCCTCTTCCGGTCTTTGCGGATGATTCTGAGCTTTCGCTGCTTTGCTTTCTCCAGGCTGACCTGAATGGATGATTTCCAGCCGAGCAGTGCCATAGAGATCAGGTAAGTAGATGCAGCCATGACCGCTGTACCGGAGTTCTGGTCAAATATCCGGTTTTCCTCTCCCTTAATCTTGGCAAATCCGATCAGCAGCGGTACAAAAAAGGCCAGGAAGCGCATGAGAAATACATCCGTCGGGCTTTGTCCGATGAGGTATACCATAGTACCTTTGTAGGGTCTCAGAAAAAGTGTGGCCGAGGAGAGAAACAGCAGGCAGATCGCACTCTGAAAGGTCATAAACAGGTTTCTTATGGCGTTATATATATCATCGAGGGAGTATATGTATACATATATGGTAAGAAAGGCTATAAAGATGATAAAGTAATTGAGTGTCTGAGGATGTGAGTATATTTTTCGGTTTCTGACATCGATAAACAGTATGGAAACAGCCAGCAATAAAGTGCAGAATGAAAAGCTGAGATCCATTCTCCGGTATATATGCTCGATGTTTTCTGACTGCGGAATGGTAAGCGTTCCTCCAAAGATCAGCCTGTCCAGGTCTATATTGATATCGAACATGAATCCGGTCAGCCGGCTTGTGCTTATCAGCAGCACGATAATACAAAGTATGTTTGAAATCCTTCTGAATGGTGGTCCCGGATCTTCGTTTCGTTTGCACCATAGTGCGATACATAATAAGATAATGGTGATAGAGGCAAGCGGATTCATCACCACCAGCCCAGGGGCCAGCTTTGTCAGAAACTGGTAATGCGTATACCGGATAACGAGTGTGGCAATAGGAATAAGCGCACTGATCACGCAGAACCATTTTCCCATACGGATCAATGATGCTACGGTATCCTTGTTGGCAAGCCTGCTGTCTGTTTTTCCCATTTTTTATACTATCGTTATACTCACGAGGCCGATTGAAATCAGGTACCGTATCCGGCTGTTTAATTGTGTTGTTTTATCAATACCGCAAATCGCTGATGATCGCCTCATGCCCGCCTGATCGGGTGTTTTGTCTGGACCTCCCAGTATTTGACCAGCTTTTTTTCCTTGATGATTCCGATCACATTTATAAATACCTTGATCGGATCACCCTTGTGCCTTATCTGCATAGGCTCGGCTCCGATCAGCCGGTAGCCGGATTTGACAAACTGTGTAAAGAAACCGATCATCTCTTTTTCCGGAACTTTCAGAAATTCGGTCAGCTTCATACCCTTTAGCTGATCCGGACTCTCGTATCCATGAGTGCGGACTATGACATCGTTTACTTCTTCGATCACGATCCGGTCCTTAAAAAGCTCGATCATCTCTTCCGGCGAAAGCCCGGTATCAATATCGCCTCCTTTGTTCCTGAACTGGATTATACCCTCAAAGCTTGTCCGGATATAGTCGTGATACTTTTTTTCGCTCTGGTACAGGTCTTCCGATTGCTTGCGTACTTCGGCATGCAGCTTTTTATTGATCTCTTTCAGCTTTTTCCCGGCTTCTTCCAGCTCCAGCTGCTTTTTTTTCAGTTGTTTCTGCTTTTTTTTCAGCTCTTCTTCTTCCTGCTTTTCTTCGGTAATGTCAATGGAGTTGCTAAGATATTGTGCGATACGTCCGTTTTCTTCCCTTTTGTAGACGATCACTCTTGACAGCAGCCAGATTACATTTTTATCCTCGTCCACATTTCTGAAGACTTCATCATCGACTTCATTGTCTTTCAGCTTTGCCAGCCGCTCGAATCGCTTCTCTACTATTGGCATATCCTCCGGATGGACTGATTTTTTTACTCTGTCTGATATTTTTGTCCCTTCGATATCTTTGCTTCCTTTAAAGCTTCCTTTTCCGGTTGCGTTGGAAAAAACTACATTGTCCTTTTCGAGATCGATAATCTGAATATACGTCTGGGAGTTATTGAGTATTCGTTCCAGCCTCTTCCGGTCCTTGCGGATGATTCTGAGCTTTCGCTGCTTTGCTTTCTGCAGGCTGACCTGAATGGATGATTTCCAGCCAAGCAGTGCCATGGAAATCAGATAGGTAGATGCGGCCATGACCGCTGTACCGGAGTTCTGGTCAAAGAGCTGGTTTTCCTCTCCCTTGATTTTGGCAAATCCGATCAGCAGCGGTACAAAAAAAGCCAGGAAACGCATGAGAAACACATCCGTCGGGCTTTGTCCGATGAGGTATACCATAGTGCCTTTGTAAGGTCTCAGAAAGAGTATAGCCGAGGAGAGAAACAGGAGGCAGACCGCACTCTGCAGGGACATCAGCACATGCCTGAGCGCTGTAGGGAGATCGTGGAGAGAATATATGTATACATATATGGTAAGAAAGGCTATAAAGATGATAAAGTAATTGAGTGTCTGCGGATGTGAGTATATTTTCCGGTTTTTGACATCAATAAATAATATGGAGACAGCCAGAAGCAAGGTACAAAAAGAAAAGCTGAGGTCCATTCTGCGGTATATATTCTCAATATTGTCCATCTCCGGCACGGAAAGGCTTTGCCGGAAGACTATCCGGTCCAGATCAATATTGATGTCAAAAATAAATCCGATAAACCGGCTTATGCATATCAGCAGTACGATGATACAAAGAGTGTTTGAGATCTTTCTGAACGTTGGTTCGGGATCTTCATTTCGTTTGCACCACAGCGCGATACACAGCAGTATGGTGGTAATAGAGGCAAGTGGATTCATCACTACCAGCCCCGGAGCCAGCTTTGTCAGAAACTGATAGTGTGTATACCGGATCAAGAATATAGCGACGGGAATAAGCACACTGATCACGCAAAACCACTTTCCCATACGGATCAGTGAAGCTACGGTATCCTTGTTGGCAAGCCTGCTGTCTTTTTTTCCCATCGTTAAAAAAAATAATTTCAGCATTATAACCGGGCTATAAACAAATGGTTGAAAATCGCCGGCAGAAAAGAAGATGTCTTTTGATGATTGATTGCAGTGTAATAAACGTTTGCATTGATATTTACAAGGTTAAATACGTTATTCAATGTGTTTAATTTCTGGTTTTTATATATCATTTTTGTGCTGTACCATCTGCTATCTTCAGTCAGTTGATAAAATAGACAGGCCCCGCTTTAAAGAAATTGGCTTTGGGTTTTGAAGCTTCCGATATCCCCGGCTTTTCCGGCTGGATGTGCACAGCAAGAGCATAAGGTAGGACCGTTGCCGGTGCTTTCCTGACGTTTGTGTGAGTACAAACCCAAACCGGGGATAATTAGCACCAGCTGTAAATTACCGTTTCGCAAAAAAATACGTAGGTAAAAATACGTAAATATTGAAATATATTTCTTAGGTTTGCATCCGTACAGTTACAGAGATGTTTTTAGCAAACCATTTATAGCCCATGCTTTCTAACCAAAAGGCAACCAGAATAAACCTGCTTGATTTTAAGAGTGTACCCATGAGGGCTTTTCACAATGCCTGGTTTGCATTCTTTTTGTGCTTTTTCGGCTGGTTCGGTATTGCGCCGCTCATGCCTGTCATTCGGGAAGAATTGCAGCTTAGTCAGGCGCAGATTGCAAACAGCATCATCGCATCAGTGGCCATTACTGTTATAGCCAGGCTTCTTATCGGCTATCTTTGTGATAAATACGGTCCGAGGATAACATATACTTTTTTACTGATCGGCGGTTCGCTGCCGGTCATGTGCATCGGGCTTGCCGACAGCTACGAAACCTTTTTGCTGTTCAGGCTGAGTATAGGAATAATCGGCGCTTCTTTTGTCATTACCCAGTTTCATACCTCGGTGATGTTTGCTCCCAATATTGTCGGAACTGCCAATGCTACTTCGGCAGGCTGGGGCAATCTCGGCGGCGGAGTAACCCAGATGGTGATGCCGCTGATCTTTTCCGTACTGATCGGATTTGGTCTGGCCGAATCGCAGGCATGGAGGGTAGCGATGATTTTTCCGGGGGCGGCCTTGCTGCTGATGGGGATCCTGTATTACAGATATACCCTGGATACGCCCGCCGGAAATTTTTCCGATCTGAAAAAAGAAGACCTCAGTCTTGCCAGAAAGCCTGCCGGAAACTTCTTTGATGCGGTAAAAGACAGGAGAGTATGGATCTTGTTTGTCCTGTACGGAGCCTGCTTTGGAGTCGAGCTGACAATAAATAATGTCGCTGCCATTTATTTTATGGACAACTTCTCGCTGAATCTGAAAACAGCCGGAATAATTGCAGGCTTGTTTGGCTCGATGAACATCTTTGCCAGAAGCCTGGGCGGTATATTTGGTGACCGCTACGGTGTGCGGTATGGCCTGAAAGGCAGAGTATATTTTCTGGGACTGGTGCTGTTGCTGGAAGGTATTATGCTGGTGCTGTTTTCCAGAATGAACCTGTTTGCCCCTGCGGTTTGCATATATATCGTTTTCAGCCTGTTTGTGAATATGTCGGCAGGGGCAACCTATTCGGTAGTGCCGTTTGTCAACAAAAAAGCGCTTGGCGCTGTATCCGGGATCGTAGGAGCCGGCGGAAATCTCGGGGCTGTTGCAGCGGGTTTCCTTTTCAAATCATATCCTTACGGCCAGGCGCTGTTTTATCTGGGATTGATCGTTACAGCCGTTTCCGTGCTGACGTTGCTGATAAAGTTTAGTGTGACAGACGAAGCAGAAGCTAAAAAAGATCTGGATGCCCTGTATACCGAACCTGGAGTAAAACGAACTGATAAGACCTTACAAACAGCCTGATGGCTGAGAAGATTAGTTTTTGTGTTTTTTATTTTGAGATGCGAGGCTGCTGTAAAAAGCAGCCTCTTTTTTTTCATGCAGGCAAAACGGAAGAGTCAGCATAATACAGCCGATCAGTGTGCGGCGATTCAGGTTGATTTTTCCGGGATACCTCGTACTTCAGTTTAAAGACACCAGATTATTTCCATTTTGCCGGGCAGGTATACATTTAGTAGCTTTGAAACTTTGGTATAGCTCACCGCGACTGTTCAGAATCTGCTTATCGAAACAGGCCACCAGGATTCAAACAAACCTCAAGCAGTCCAAAATGCCATAACAGCAGAGCTATAATGCCTGCGATTGTTATAAGATAAAGAGCTTTAAGCCAGAGGGGTAATCCTTTCTTCGCAAAAGGATCTCTCATGTCCAGCTTCGAATTTTTCGGCAGTCGCACCAGATGTGTCAATGTATTTCCAAAGGTAATATTGACCAGCGCTCTGGCATTGATTGCCCAGCCGTTGGCATCCAGCAGAGGTGCCAGATTGCGTTTACGCAGCTTGAGCCAGGCGATAAACATGGATGGTCCCGAAACAACCAGCAATAAGCCGATGATCGCCAAAGGCATTTTCCAGATGGACAGACCCAGAAATCCTGCAATAAAGGAGGCCAATACCGTACCGATGGCTCCCAATGCCATTCCGATTGCGGCGAATATTCCTACAAACTTGCCAATGTCAAAAGGCTGGGCCGGGGATTTGGGCGCTTCGGGAGCAGCGGCCGGAGTGGCTATTAAGGATTGAGACTCAGCGGCTGCTGTAGTCTGTTCGATTTTACCTGTAGCCTCGCTGGTAATCTGGTCTTCCTTGGACGACGCAAATTTATTGGCCTGCGTTTCGATAAACTGTATAAGCTTACGGTACGGAGACCAGAAAGCCTGGCGGATGCTGATCGGGTTTTCTACAATTTTTGTAATGGTAGCATCCCAGTCATTGCCCTGGCGGTCATAGAATAGCGCGTTTCTGCCCACCATCAGATTGTCGATATCTCCATTGGTGACAGCAGCGACTATAGTCATTTTTTTATTCAGGGTTTTGGAGGAGCAATCGCAATACAACAGGTACATGCCGCTTTGTCCCGCCATCAGATTGTGCTTCGCCATATCGTTTACCTCAATGCACAGATCGCAGCTGCGCTGGTCGATATAGAGTCGTCCGGCTTCAAAAACAGCGCGGGCATCGGGATCGTAAAAATCATGAAAAGTTACAAAGTTTCTGAGCAGCGTATACAAGTCCCGCTTGTATCGGAGAAGCTTGTCTACGGCAAATATATTGCTGGCTTCTGCCTCCAGCGCTTGGTCTTTTTCGATGAGTTGAAAAATAGCTTCTTTATGGTTCTGGGCCAGAATATTTCTGATGGTTTCCAGTCCGAGCGGCTCGACGATGGCTCCGGCTTTTTGTTCTTTCCAGGCGGTATAAGCGGAGAACATATCAGCGACTTTATTCCAGTCATCTTCTGTCAGCGCCTGCTTTTCAGGGAAAACCGAAGCTACAACGTCCTTATGGAACCGGAGAATACGTTTTTCCCAGGCCGGATTCAGTCCGTTTTTCAGAGACAGAGGTTTGCCAGCCTCGATTTTTGCCAGCGGGTAGCCCGCGATTTCGTCTATGCAGGTCGTGACGTCTTTGCTGCTGATAGCCGCCAGTCGCTCGGTAAGCGCGTTGAGCACAATAGTGGATTCGGGATCAAAACCAGCCAGCCGGCAGCGCAGAAAATAATCATCTACCTTTGACCGTATGGCGATAAACTGCTCAAACATCGCTTCGGTACTGTCACCAAAGGGCAAAACGGTGTCTTTGTCGCTTTCGGCCAGCGCATGCCAGGAAGAGTAGTTAGCACACTCGGTGTAAAAGGTTTCGGTCAGTTCCTGGTTGATGCCGGGAGCGCCGCTTCGGTCTTCAGCCGAACCTACAGTAGTGATACAGGCTTCAATCGTTGCTTTTATCTGATCATCATCGCTGGATTCAGGAGTAATGATTCCGTCCCCGTTAAATTTTGTCTGGGAAAAGATCGCAATAGTATCTGCTGTATCGTCGGCAGATATGAATTCTGCATCGTGTTTGAGCAGGTTGGTCAGTATCTGCTTTGCAGAAGACAGCATTCGTATGCCCTCTTCGTTGTTGGTCTGAATAAGATTTAGCGGTAGCTCGGGAGTGTTTTGCAGCAGTACATCCGGATTGGTTACCATGGCACAGGCCCATTCCACTGCCTGAAGGATTTCGGGTACGCGTACTCTTCCATCGTTGTCCGTATCGAGTAGCCGCAAGGTTGCTTCATCGATTTCCAGCCCCTGTACCGGACAGCTCAGAGCAGTCCACAGTTTCTGATCCAGGTCTCGCAGGTGAAGAAGATCTGCTCCGGACTCCAGGTTGACCCTGTTGACACCGCCTACACGGGAGAACTTCCATCTATGTTGTTGGGATGGCTTTTCCATTGGGATTGTATTAATTTGAGGCGCAATTTATCAAAAATACTACAGGGGAGCAATGGCACGGAGCGCAGCCGTTCCGGTATTTTTCTGACTTCTGATGTTCGTGAAAAGAAAGAATGGATTCGTCATGGTTTTATTTATGATGAGGAGACTGACTGAAACGAACCATTGTTCTTTAATATAGAAAAATACAGTTACCGAACCATTTTTTTATAATCTGCCCGGAGAAAATTGCCGGGTAGAGATTTCATTGCATAATTGGTAGAAAATGCAGATCAGATGACGTCTTCCGCGATCTTTCTCGCTTTAGATATTTTTTTGTTATTAACTTTTAATAACTGTTTCTGTAAAATGCTACATTTGTGATTGTTTTGCGGTCTGTTTATTATAATAATCATTAATGCTTCTTGTGGACGGGCTCATGAAGCGATCAGATAAGATCCTGAGAATAATTTGAAACATATTAATATGAGAAAGGCAGTATTTTTTTTCGCATGGTGGCTGGGTTGTTTTTCCCTGATGGGGCAAAATATCGTGTATGTTAATCCGGAGGCTCAGGGCATCAATAATGGCACCAGCTGGGAAGATGCGTATACAGATCTGAACAAAGCGATCGAGAATGCGGCTCCCGGCACGGAATTGTGGCTGGCCAGGCCATTCAATGGTTTTCAGGTATCAGAAAGAAATAATCCGGAAGATTATATTGTGATTGATAAGCCATTGGTGCTTCGTGGTGGTTTCCTGGGAAATGAAAGAAACTTGCAGGAAAGGGATGTATATAACAAAGGTTATACTACGCTGGAAGGAGATATTGGCCAAAAGTATGATTGGTCGGACAATTCCCGGAATGCGTTTATTATCCGGGCCAATGTTGTGCTGGACAGGATACATTTTAAAAACTTTAACTCCGGCCATGACAAGCTTGATTATTATGGGGCTGTCTGTGTGGATACGAATGCGACAGTGACAATACAGGAATGCATCTTTACCGGCAATGACGGGCGTTCGCAGGGGATTTGTGTTTCTGCTGCCAAAGACGCGGTTGTGACCATACGCGGAGCGAGATTCGAATCAAACAATCAGAATAGCTATGGCGCGCTGATAGGACGGAATGAGAATGCGGTCATTGATATAGCTGATTCCGATTTTTTAAATAACGGACAAGGCAATGGTGGCAGCTATATTTTTTATTCCCTGAGGGCATGGGATAGTAAGGTCGGAACAGAAGAAAATAAAAAAACACTGTTGTCCGTCAGCTCCTGCAATTTTGCAGGCAACAGTATGGACATCTCCTATAGCTATTTTGGCGGAAGCCGGTTTGTCAGTTGTCAGTTTATCCTCGGCAAAGTACAGGGCTATACATTTAACCATTTTGGCGATAGCGCCTCAGTGTATTTCGATAGTTGCCGGTTTATGGGATCTTATCGGACATATATGATTTACGCTTCCGGTTTAAAGGAGTTTGTGTTTAATAATACCGTTATTGAAAATCCGGCCGGAAGTGAGGCAAGTCTTTTTTATGTCCAGGCCGGCTCAGTCACGATCGATGGATCAGAATTCAATAATATAAGGGGATCAGCCTGTTTTCAGTTTCAAGTCGCAAATGGAAGACTGACGTTGAAAAATTCCAGGTTTAAGGGAGGTAAGGCATCCAGTTATTATTTGTATGCAGTGGCCCGGAGCATGCATACCCTCAATACCGAATTCATAGATGTAGAGGCAAGTCTGGGAAATTACTTTACTCTGGATTCGCTATACATAAAGAACAGTACATTTACGGGTATCAGAGCCAATGGATGGCTTGATCTCGCCTATATAAAAAATGCTCTTATCGATTCATCCAGATTTTCCGATATTGTTCAGTTTGAAACACTATTCAGAATAAGCATGGAGTTTGTCCTGAAAAACAGCATAATTGAGAATATCCGGATGGCCAATGTCAATCCGGGAAGGCCGCTGCTTTTTCACAATTGGAGCAATACGGCAACAATTGAAAATACATGGTTTGCCAATGTCGTTTCGGCTGGTCCGATCATTTCGAACGTTGGCGGGTTACGTTGGCTTGGCAGTGAAATAGACGGAATTGATTCCCCCAAAGGTTTTCTTGACAATGCGGGCGATGTCCTGATCTACAACTCAAACTTTCATGGCCTTCGGGGTCCCTGGATTATTAGCCAGGATGACTATTATAAGTCTGCCGGAAAAAGTGTAACACTGTTGAATAATATTATTTTTTCCGACAACGACACCATGGTTTACAATAAGGTGACCGAAGCCGGTTATCATGAATACATAGCAAACTGTGTCACCAATCGCCCGCTTCCTTCGGGGAGCAACAATGTCATGGAGACCGTGCTGGACTATTATGAGCTGTACGAGCCCTATGGTATACATTTGCTGCAGGACAAAGGCATGCCGCTCGCGGATACCTTGTATGTGCCGGAAAAAGATCTCGCAGGCAATCCCCGTATTGTTTCCGGCACAATCGATATTGGCGCCTATGAGCGGGATGTGCTTGTGACGGCGGCGCGGGTGTCTGACGATCGCGCAAACGACCTGTGCTTCCCAAATCCTTTCAGCGATATGCTCACTCTTCAGCTGACAGAAGAGTCGGAGGTAGAGATTCTGAGCCTTCGCGGAGAGCTGCTCCATGGTGGCCGTTATACTGCCGGATCTCCTGTGATTCGTACCGGGTGGCTGGACCCGGGAGTCTATATTCTGGGGATTCGTACCGCAAAGGGGATGGAGCAGATGAGAATCGTCAAAAATTGATGATGAATGTACGAGCCGGTTTTTTACAGTTTTTTGTTCAGCATGAAAACCGCATAGACTTTACGTCGGTGACAGACCGGATGTGGCTGTACTCCTCATCCGGTCATTTGATACATCAGGCAGAAAAGACGGATGGTTTTTCTACTGCCGGCTTTTCTCCCGGCGTATATCGGATGGTTATGTCGGTGGATGGCGAGCTGGTGAGGCAAAAAATAAGGATACAGTAAATACATTCCCGATGGTCGTGGTAATAAAATCAGAGAATATATTCTGATAGAGCTGAAGATCTGGATTATTCACAAAAGCAACCAGATGAGAGGGTAAGTGACCCTAAAAAAGATTGTTTGGATGATTGTAACGTTCAAACAAGATCTAAGCAGCCAATGACATGGAGCGGATGCCGGTATCAGGTATGAAAATCCGGTTTTTAAATAAAATGAAGAAAGTTTGCTTTTAGGATTATTGTATGTAGCTTTGTAGTAACTAGTTAAATCAGTAAGCTCGCTTACCCCTAATTTATTTTTCAACTTAAACTACAGCTATGTTCAATTTCAAAATCTGTCGAAGACCGATGGGGATTTCTCTGTCAGGTCTGTTATGTATGGTTTTTCTGCTGATTTTTCAAGTCCGGCAGACTTTTGCGCAGACCTTTGCCAATTCCCAGACCAATGCCGTCAATGGTCTCTGTCTGCTTTGTGGTGTCGCAAATCCCAACAATGCAGTCAATGGCAATGTAACGGATTATTCCACCTTCAACATTACAGCGGGTCTGCTCGGTGTATCGGTGGAGCAGACCCTGATTTTCCCTTCTGCTACCACCAGCAACGGATGTGATTCTCTGTTTATCGGGGTAGGGAGCGCCAATCTCCCGATTGATCTGGCACTCTTCCAGGCGGTCACTGTGCAGACTTTTAACGGAGCCACGGCTCATACACCCGTGGTCTTGTCTTCTTCCATTCTGGAGATTCGTATTCTGGGCGGAGCGCCGGTTGTTGTGGCGCGGTTAAAGCCATCCCAGGACTTCGACCGGGTTAAAGTAACCCTGTCATCCCAGCTGCTGGGTTTGCTGAATGCATTCAGGGTATACTTTGCAGCGCATCAGTCTGCCGGGCCTGTGGCGCCGACTGTAAGTCCTCTGAGCGCTACAATCTGCTCAGGACAGTCTGCCGAATTTGAGGCAACTGCTCCGGCCGGAGCCGGCTTTGCCTGGTATACTGCTGCATCCGGTGGCACTGCTGTTGCTACAGGCGCTGTTTTTAATACAGGTGCATTGAGCAGCTCAACAACATTTTATGCTGAGTCTGACAACGGAACTTGTCCGAGTGCGGGCAGAACCCCCGTGACTGTAACGGTTAATCCAACACCGTCCGCACCTACAGTTACACCTTCCGGCGCGACTATCTGTTCCGGCACTACTGCTACCCTTAATTCGTCCGTAAGCGGTGGTACCATCAGCTGGTATACCTCATCAAGCGGTGGCAGCGCGGTACATACAGGCAATAGCTTTACCACGCCAGCCCTGTCTTCTTCGACTACTTATTATGCGGAAGCAAAGGTGGGTGATTGTATCAGCGCCAGAACGGCCGTTGCCGTTACCGTCAATCCTACACCGGTTGCACCAACAGTGACGCCCGCCGATACAACGGTATGTTCCGGTACGACAGCTACGTTCAATGTTACTGCTCCTTCTGGCACACCGCGCTGGTATCTTGTACCGACCGGTGGAGTCAGCCTGCATAGTGGTACTCCGTATACGACTCCTGCGCTTACATCCAGTATATCCTTTTATGTAGATGTTACTCAGGGTTCATGCACAGGTCCCAGAACAAGAGTGCCTGTTACCGTAGTTTCCTGTCCATAAGTTCGGATTGCTGATTATTACCGTGAAACATCAATAGCTGTCTTACAGGCAGCTATTGGTGTTTATGCCGGTGTTCCGGCAATAGCAGAGAACCGAAATCAGCAGATCTTGGCAGGAAAGCGCTTCCTCCTTTATCCATATCCTCTTGTTTTTCGTATCCATACCCTGTCAGAACCTTATTCGGGGGCAAAGGCTGAACATTGCGCCTCTGTCCTGATTTAGTCTGCATGGTTTTTTCTTAGTCAGTAACATAGTATGAAGAAGGTCGGAACGTTTTTTTTATTGTTTGCAGGGTTGGTTATCCTCGTTTTACTTGGGCTGCTTGTCAGGAGCCTGACCATTGCCTCCCGGCAGATCAGTGTGGCGGAGAATACCTGGCGAGCTCCGGATGATGCCGTGGTGCGGCTTTCAGAAGCCATTACCTACAGGACCATTACCCATGCGGATCCGGCGGATATGGATACCCTGGCTTTTTTGCGTTTTCAGACATTTCTGGAAGAACGGTTTCCCCTGATTACCAGCCGGCTTGTCCGGGAGCGTATAGGGCTTAGCCTCCTGTATACCTGGCGGGGAAGTAATCCATCGCTCAGGCCTGCTTTGCTAATGGCTCACCAGGATGTAGTACCGGCCGATGACAGCCTCAGCTGGTCTGCCCCGCCTTTTTCCGGAGAGGTAAAAGACGGGTATATATATGGTCGTGGCAGTCTCGATATTAAAAGCGGTATACTGGGTATTATGGAAGCGGTAGAAGCGTTGCTGGCCGAAGGTTTTGTGCCGGAACAGACTATTTACCTGGCATTCGGGCACGATGAGGAGAGTGGAGTGGGAACCGGAGCGGATGAAATTGTCACCTTGCTCAAAAACAGGTCTATACGGCTTGATTATGTGCTGGATGAAGGCGGGCTGATTCTGAAAGAAGCACTTCCGGGACTGAAAGAGCCCGTAGCGCTGATCGGAATCGCGGAGAAAGGCTATATGAATATCCGGATCACCGCCAAAGCCGATGGCGGGCATAGTTCCATGCCCGGAAAAACCTCAGCGGTGACTCGTCTTTCCGAAGCGATCGTGAATATGCAGAAGCAGCCCTTTCCGGCCCGGCTCGAAGGTCCCCTCAGAGAGCTGTTTGCTTTCACCTCTCCCGAAATGAGCTATCCTTTCCGGCTCCTGTTTGCCAATCCGGAAGTTTTTGGCGGACTGATCAAAAGCCAGATGGCGGCGAGCCCTTCGGGTAATGCGATTTTGCGGACGACTACTGCCGTGACCATGCTTCAGGGCAGCAGCAAGGAAAATGTCATTCCCGCCGCTGCCTCTGCCATCGCTAATCTGCGTCTGCTTCCCGGTACCACTGCGGACGATGTGATCCGTTACCTCAATCAGGTGATAGGAGATACTACTGTACAGCTGGAGATACTGTCGTATCAGGCCGCATCTCCTGTATCGTCTTCCGCATCAGCTGCCTTCGAAAATATAAGACATTCTGTAAAAGCAGTCTTTCCCAATACCGTATCGGGGCCATATCTGCTGGTAGCCCTGACCGACAGCCGGCATTTTGCAGATATTGCTGACAATGTATACCGTTTTCATCCGGCCGTATACGACAAAGCGGATCTGAAGCGTCTCCATGGCCGGGATGAACGGATCAGCGTTGAAAACTATCTGCAGAGCATTGCGTTTTATCGTCTCCTCCTGCTGGGTTCCGGGAGCAAATGATCCACACTTGCACCATTGTATCTGATTTTTGGCTAAATTGGCCACATGGACAAGCATCGCCGCAGGCTGAGAAATAATCCGGACAGCAGTCGTACAGGAAGGCTATGGATAGTATCCCTGCTGCTGGTTTGTCTGTTTACCGTATCAGGCAGCGCTGCTGTCGTATCTGACACCCTGCATGGCAGACAGAGCCTGCTGCGAGAAGCCCTGTTCCTGTCCGACAAGGAGGGGACAAAAAAATGGCAGGAAATACTGGCGATGCCCGATTCATCCTTTATGCCTGTGCCGTCTTCAGGGCTCCATTTTCAATACGACACCTCTGTCAACTGGGTAAAAATACCGCTTATCACCAATCGTCCGGGCCCGCTGGTGCTGGAAGTGCCCCGAAGCAATCTGCACAAGGTCAATATGTATGTGTACGATACGGAACAGAATCAGCAGCTGGCTTCCAAAGCAAACGGCTATGCCTCTCAGATCTTTCTGGTCAACACTCTGGATCGTACCTTTACCCTCACATTTGAGGTGGAAAAGGGAAAAGAGTACATTGTGCTGATTGAGGCGCAGAGCCTGCTCTCGTCCTATACCCTGCCGGTTGCTCTGTGGGAAATTTCCGACTTCCGGTATGCCCGTGCCAGAGATTACCTGTTCTGGTGCGTATTTGCCGGCTGTTTTCTTTTTATGGCCTGTTTCGGTGTTTTTCTTTATATCAGCCATACAGAAAGCATCTATCTCCTTTACAGCGCCTATGTGCTGAGCTTTCTTTTGTGGCAGCTCAATTTTCTGGGCTTTATGCCTTTGCGCTGGACTTTTCTGCCCGGTTTTGCCGGTCTGGACAGCGGCATTCTGTACGGTTATCTGCTGTTTCTGGCCTTCGTGTTTTTTTCATCCCGCTATCTCGAGAGAGGTATTCGCGATTCTGAGAAGAAGTTTATACGGGCCTATGCTGCTTTCCTGTTCATTTCGTTTTTTCTCAGCCTGTTCTACCGGACAGACCAGAGCACTGTTCGTACACTGCTGATTGTCATTTACAATATCACCTTTCTTACAGGTTTTGTCTATATACTGTTTCTGCTTGTCAGAACCATCCGTCGTGGTTCCGGAGCAGCCCTTTATTATCTGATAGCAATTTCGCCTCTTATTTTGCTTTTCATTCTGCACAGGCTTGCCAAGATCTTTCCGGGCATTCCTCTGGCGCATACCGACTATCTGTATGCCGTTGTCACCCTTTTCGAAATGATGGTCATGATGTTCGGGCTCACCCTGCGGTTTAAGGAATACCGTGACCGGCACGAAGTGCTTTTGCTCGAAAATGCCCGTAAGAAAGAAGAAGTGATTCGCATTTCCCATGACCTTCACGATACGGTAGGAGCGCAGTTTACCATATTGAAAGCCCTGGCCGAGCAGGCCATGCAGCCGCTGCCGGTATTGGAAAAAGAGCAGAAGCTGGCCAGCCTCCGGGCTTTTGCAGAAAAATCGATCCGGGAGCTGCGCAATTCTATATGGGCGCTGAATCAGGGATCTATTTCTCTGGAGAAAATCAGATTCCGGCTGCTCGACTATATGGCTGTAGTCCGCGAGGCCTATCCGGCCGTAAAGCTTCGTCTGTATTGTAACGAAGGGCTGGAAAGAGAGGCTGATATCCTTTTTGCCATGCATCTGCTGAGTGTCGTTCAGGAAGCCACTCACAACGCACTCAAATACGCAGAATGCTCCGTGATGGAAATTCGTTTCTCGTTTGAGGGAGCTATGCTGCTCGTCACGATTGCTGATAATGGAAAAGGTTTTGAATACAGAGAAGAAAGTGAGGAACAGTACGGACTGATCAGTATGAAAAAACGTATGCAGGATTCGGGAGCCCGGCTGTGCATTGAGTCCGGTCCGTCCGGAACCACTATTACCATAAAAAAACAACTGATATGAAAATAAAGGTAGCTGTCGCCGATGACAATCCGGGAATAATCAGACTGGTGCAGGAGCAGCTGCATACCTCGGCCCGGCTGGAGTGTGTCTGTACCGCCGGCAACGGAGCCGGGCTGCTGGAGCATATTGCCGAGATTGCTCCGGATGTAGCGCTGATTGATCTGCAGATGCCGGTCATGGATGGTATCACCTGTATCGGCAGGCTCCGGATACTCTGTCCGCAGGCCCGTATCATCGTGCTGAGCGTATTTGACGATGAGGAAAAAATATTTCAGGCCATACAGGCGGGAGCCAACGGCTATCTGCTCAAGGAGGACCTGACCGACAAGCTGATTACAGGTATTATGGAAATTATGGAAGGCGGAGCTCCCATGTCGCCTTCTATTGCCAACAAAGCGCTGAAGCTTCTGCGCGGCGTACATATTGACAGGCCGAAATCAAGTGAGGAAGTACCGCTTACAGCCAGAGAAACCGAAGTGCTCGAGGGGCTGAGTCAGGGCTGGTATCTGAAGGAAATAGCCGGAAACCTCAATATCAGCACCGGTACAGTGCGCAAGCATATCGAAAATATCTATACCAAGCTGCAGGTGCATAATAAGGTAGAGGCGGTGCAGAAAGCCAACCGCCTCCGGTTACTGTGACCAGCAGTTTATTTTTTAATAATCTTTCTTGTCCCGGTCAGCTTCGTTCCCTCATACAGATGCAGCAGGTATAATCCAGGGGCAAGTCCGGATACATCCAGCATTCCGGCGGAAGACTCGGACAGCTGTTCGCCCCGGGCTGAGTACAGGCGGATCGTAGCGGTCTGGCTGCCTTCGGGCAGACCGATGTGCAGCATGTCGGTGCAGGGATTGGGATAGGCCTCCAGACGATATTCGGCAGTCCTCTCTGTATGAGCAGTAGTGACCGACAGATCTTTCCGGTATACATCCGTAAAGTTTAGCGCCATATACAGCTTGCCGCTGAGCGCTACAAACTTCTTCGCTGCAATGCCAGCTATTGTGCTGGTCAGCAGCCCGTCAGTGTCCGGGGCAAAGCTCTGCCCGCCATTGCGGCTTATCAGTACATTGGCCGTTGTACTTTCCTGCGCCTTGTCCAGACCAAGGATGATCAGGTCACCCTGACTGTATATCTTCTGAATCTTCTGCCTGATCTGGAAATTGTTCAGTTGCAGATACTGGCTGACCGCCAGGCTATCCCAGCTTGCCCCTTCGTCGTCGCTGTACAGAAAGGCGTATTTGTTCGTCATCATGCTGCTGCCGGCAATATAGATTCTGCCGGTAGATTCATCCGTATGGATTACCGTCGGGTTAAACCAGGAGGGGAGCCGGTCGCCTGCAGCCTGGGTCCAGCTTTGTCCGTAATCATCAGAAATGTATAAATAGGAAAGACCGCCCCATGTATAGAACCTTCCGTTATGAAAGGCAAAAAGCTGCGAATAATCCGTATTTGTCTCCTTGTTTTGCTCCCAGGTTTCGGCATCCTCCTGCTTGTGCCAGTTGCCGATATTGTTGAAAACAATCACCAGATGCCCCTGATGGTAATAGATCGAGTTGATCGCCACCAGCTCATTATTGCCCGTATTTTTTGGCAGGCCCACCGTATCGGTTTCAAAGGTTTCGCCGCCATCCAGCGATTTGTATACCATAGCGGAAGCATAATACGGATTGAAGGTGACCGCATATAAGGCATTGCCGGCGTCAGCCAGCAGATCGATACGCAGGCTTGTAGGGTTGGTTGTGAAACCATTGTGCTCTACCCTGGTCCAGGATTGCCCTTCGTCCGTAGACTTTTGCAGACCGTTGGTATTGCCCGACACATACAGAATGCCTTTGTGGCTGACCAGATCCCAGACGTTTTCAATAGAGCCGGTAGAAAGGCCCGTCGCCTGCCACTGGCCGTAGCCGTGCAGGACAGAAAAAAGGCTGAGCAGGGTAAGAAGTATTGATTGTTTCATAGGGTAGAATAGTTATTGTACAAACAAAGCTATGATCTGCCCGCCTTCCGGAAAATACGTAAAGTAGCGTATGCCGCCGGTTGGACCGAAGGATCTCCGGATGCTGTATGGCTGCTTTCTACGGATAGAAACAGATCCGGGAATATAACCGGGCAATCCCGAAGCAACGTGCGATGTGGAGCTTTTACACATTACCCCGGCAGCTCACAACCGGATCATGAGATTCAGAAACAAGACCAGGACTCATGAAGTATACAAAGGCTGGTTAGGGCTATGGATGAAATAATATATCCCTAAAAACTTGGTTCTATCGAAATGAGATACTAAAATAAAGGTCTACTTGGACGAGCTTAGGAAGGTATCTAGTTACATAAAGTATAGAAAAATACTATATGCTGACTTTGTGAATAATAAGGAAGAGTCGTTTAGTTATACAAGCAAATGATATAACTGAAGTATGGGAATTTGTAAGGGTAAAAGTTTTAGAAACTAATAAGGGAGCTTATCTAAATTAAATGGCAATCAAAAAATCAGAATTATACAGTTCTCTTTGGAAAAGTTGTGATGAATTGAGAGGCGGTATGGATGCCTCTCAGTACAAAGATTATGTATTGACAATGTTGTTTGTCAAGTACATTTCAGATAAATACAAAGGCAAAAAATTTGCAGCCATCAAAGTGCCGGAAGGAGCTTCGTTTGATGATATGGTTGCTTTGGTAGGCACAAGTAATATCGGAGATGATATTAATAAGAAAATACTCAACAAAATTAAGGAAGCCAATAAGCTGAATGACTTTCCTGACTTTAATGATGAAGGCAAGTTAGGAAAAGGCAAAGACTTAATTGACACCGTAAGTAATCTTATCCTGATTTTCAATTCACCCGATTTGGATTTTTCCGGTAACAATGCTAATGATGATGACCTGTTAGGAGATGCTTACGAATACCTGATGCGTCATTTCGCTACTGAGTCAGGTAAGTCTAAAGGTCAGTTTTATACGCCTTCAGAGGTGAGTAGAGTGATGGCTAAAGTAATTGGCATTAATAAAGATAATTCTACCTCTCAGACTACGGCATACGATCCAAGCTGCGGGTCGGGTTCACTACTTCTCAAAGTGGCAGAAGAAGCGGAAAAGAATATTACGTTGTATGGTCAGGAGAAGGAGATTGCTACTGCCAACCTTGCCCGTATGAATATGATTCTTCACGGCAATCCTTCAGCAGAAATATGGGCGGACAATACCCTCTCCCGTCCTTATTGGAAAAATGAAAATGGTGTAGGGCTTAAAACCTTTGACTACATTGTGGCCAACCCGCCTTTTTCCCTTAAAAGCTGGAGCAATGGAGTGAATATCAACAATGATGAATTTGGTCGATTTGATTTAGGTGTACCACCGGAGAAAAATGGAGACTACGCTTTCTTATTGCATATTATCAAATCGCTTAAATCAACCGGTAAAGCCGCTGTTGTTTTGCCACACGGTGTTTTATTCAGGGGAAATGCCGAGGCAGAGATAAGAAAGAACATTATCAACAAAGGCTATATCAAAGGGATAATTGGTTTGCCGGCTAACTTGTTTTATGGCACCGGTATTCCCGCGTGTATTATCATTTTGGATAAAGAAAGTGCGGCTAAAAGAAAAGGTATCTTTATGATAGATGCCAGTAAGTGCTTTGTCAAAGACGGAAATAAAAACCGACTTCAGGAAAAGGATATTCACAAGATTGTAGATGTATTCAGCAGCTTTACCGAAGTACCTAAATACAGCCGTCTGGTTCCGTTGGAGGAGATCATCAACGAAAAGAATGATTATAATCTCAATATACCTCGCTATATAGATACACAGGAACCGGGTGATATTCAGGATATTGATGCGCACTTGTTTGGAGGTATTCCGGAAAAGGATATTAATGCGTTGAGCAATTACTGGAATCTTTTCCCCGATCTTAAAAACAGTCTTTTTAAAAAGAGAAGAGCCGGCTATCTTCAATTAAGGGTTGAATCTAAGGATATAAGACTTACCATATATAACCACCCACAATTTTTTGCCTATAGAAACGAACTGGAGCAAAAATTCAGTAAGTGGGCAAAGCTGCAACAAGAATATTTCCAGCAACTCGATAAAGAGATTCTACCCAAGCAGGAAATAAAAACTATAGCAGACAGTTTATTGGAAGCGTTTAAAAATGACCCTTTGCTCAATGCTTACGATATGTACCAATACCTGATGCAATATTGGGAAGAAGTGATGCAGGATGATTTTTACACGATTGCTATTGATGGATGGAAAGCAGGTAACCAGTGGGAAAGGACGGTGATAAAAGGTAAAAAAGGCAAAGACGGCAAAACGACCAAGGACAAGTATGTCGAAGGACTGGAAGGTATTGTAGGAAAATTGATTCCTGTGGATTTATTGAAAGAGCATTATTTTTTAGACCATTGTAATACTGTTTGGGAGTTTGAATCAAAAATTGAAGAGGTGAAAGCGGAATTGGAAGAAATGGAATTGGAAACAGAAGTAGAAAACAGTGTTTTCAGCGAATTGGACAAAGTAAATCTCACATCTGTAAAGGCCCTTTTAAAACAAAGAAAAAGCGAAAACGCACCGGAAGAAGAATTGGCGATAATTGAAAATTATATTCATCGTAATGAGACTATTGCAAGTATTACCAAGCTGATAAAAATAGAAAAAGCGACCATTGAAAGACTGGTTATTGGTAAGTACCCAAAGCTATCGGTGGAAGACATTAAGATTTTGGTCATTAATAAAAAATGGCTCAATCATCTATGGCAATGTCTGGAGTCTGAAAAGGAACGTATCAGCCAGAACCTGACGCAGCGGATTATTGAATTATCGGATAGATATGCTACTACACTACCTGAGTTGGAAAGCAATGTTAGTAAGTATGAAGTGAAAGTAAAATCACATTTACAAAAAATGGGCTGGCAATGGTAGAGAAGAATTTTAAACATACGGAAATTGGTTTGATTCCTGAAGATTGGGAGCTTGTAAGAATTGGCGATTCTTTCCAATTCAAAAATGGCTTGAATAAGGAAAAGGATTTTTTTGGCTATGGATTTCCTATTGTAAATTATATGGATGTCTTCAAAGGCACATTCATTACTAGTGACCTTATAAAAGGAAAAGTATTTCTATCGAAACAAGAATTACGGAATTTTGACGTAAAAAAAGGTGATGTATTATTTACCAGAACTTCTGAAACACAAGAGGAAATTGGTTATTCATCAGTTGTTGTTGAAGATTTAAAAGATACGGTTTTTAGTGGATTTGTTTTAAGGGCAAGACCTTTTAATAATCTTTTTGATATTCAGTTTTGTAGATACGGATTTTCAAACAGAATTGTTCGTGAACAGATTATATCAAATGCAACATACACGACAAGAGCATTAACAAACGGAAGAGTTCTAAGTGAAGTAAAAATCCCTCTCCCACCTCTTCCCGAACAGCAAGCCATAGCAGCGACTTTAACCCATACAGATGAATGGATTGAAAGTTTAGAAAAGCTGATTGCTAAAAAACGCCTGATAAAGCAAGGTGCTATGCAAAAATTGCTCACACCGAAAAGTGATTGGGAGGTAAAGAAATTAGGAGAAATTGGAAATTGCCTGAGAGGAGTTTCCTATGCTGGAGATAATGATTTATATGAAAATGATAATGACAATTCAATTAAGCTATTAAGGTCAAATAATATTTATAATTCAAAAGTTGTTTATAGTAATGTTCTAAATGTAAAGAAAGAAAAAGTTAATGCACATCAGATTATACAAAAACAAGATATTTTAATCTGTATGGCAAATGGCAGTAAAGAATTAGTTGGAAAGGCCGGTTATTTTAATGATATATACGATTCCAGTAAGTTTACGTTTGGAGCTTTTATGGGTATTTTTCGTATAAACAGCTATGAGGTTGACCCTTATTTTATCTTTGTGAATTTTTTATCTAAAAATTACCGAAGCCATATTGACTTATTATTATCAGGTTCAAGTATAAATAATTTGAAACCTATGGATATTGAATCAATTGAGATTAAGGTTCCCTTACTCTCTGAACAAACTCGTATTGCTACTATTCTTTCCGATATGGACTCCGAAATTGAAGCCTTAGAACAAAAACTGTCAAAAGCCAAACAGATGAAGCAGGGAATGATGCAGGAATTGCTTACCGGCAGGATAAGGCTTATAGAAAAGATTAAGACTGAAAAGCCCAAAACAAATAAAGGACACAATGAACATATTAATGATGCCGTATTGATTGGAACAATGGCGGCTTGTTTTGGTTCCGCTCAGTTTCCAATGACAAGGTTTAAATACACTAAAGTATCTTATTTGCTAAAGCGATATAAAGAAGAGCAGGATACAGGCTATTTAAAGAAAGCAGCCGGACCTTACAAACCGCAGACAAGATATGGTGGAGCGGAGAAAATTGCATTACAAAATAGATATGTAGTATCTCAACAAGCTATCTATAAAGGAAAACCTTATGAAGGCTTTGTGAGTGGAGAAGAGGTAGATAAAGCTATTGCGTATTTTAAAGAATGGTATGGAGAAGAGGCACTACAATGGATTAGTAAATTTAAATTTGAAAAAAATGATAATCTGGAATTGTGGGCTACTGTAGATATGGCAATTCAGGATTTAAAAAAAGAGTGTAAGTTAGTTAATGTAGCCAATGTAAAACAAATCATCAAAGAAAATAAGGAGTGGAAAGACAAGCTAAAACGTCCTGCATTTTCTGATGACAATATTCATAATGCCATTATTAAAATGGACACATTGTTTGCTTAGCGTATGAACAGTATCAACCCCATAGAACGCATCACTCAAAACAGGGTCATTCAGCTTTTCAAAGAGCTGGGCTATACTTATTATGGCAATTGGGAAGAACGGGAAAACAATAGCAATGTAGAAGAAAAATACCTGCGTGCCTTTTTAGAAAGACAGGGTTATACTGCGACATTGGTCAATAAAGCTATACAAGAAGCTGTACAGGCTGCTCAAACCAATTCCGGTAATATTTATGACCGCAATAAGAATTTCTATTCCTTACTCCGCTATGGCATAAAGGTAAAAGAAGATATTGGAGAACAAAACCAAACTGTTCACTTAGTAGATTGGACAAGCTGGGAAAACAATGATTTCGGTATTGCAGAGGAAGTAACCATAAAAGGAAATAGTACACGCAGACCGGATATTGTGCTCTATGTAAACGGAATAGCATTTGCTGTGCTGGAACTAAAACGTGGAACCGTTGATATTTCAGAAAGTATCCGCCAGAATATTTCCAATCAGAAGGAAAAGTTTAATGAAACTTTTTTCACAACCATTCAATTGATACTTGCCGGCAACAATACGCAAGGCTTACGCTATGGTACTATTGAAACACCTGAAAAATACTATCTGGCGTGGAAAGAAGACGAAGAAGAGAATGAAGGTTACAAGCTGGATAAGTACCTCAAAAAGCTATGTGATAAAGAACGCATTTTAGATATTATTTACAACGGGGTGATATTTGATGCCGGGCGTAAGAAACTACCCCGTCCGCATCAGTACTTTGCATTAAAAGAAGCTCAGAAGTTTATCAGGGAAGATGAAGGCGGCATTATCTGGCATACGCAGGGTTCGGGCAAAAGCATTCTGATGATTATCCTTGCCAAATGGATTCTGGAAAATGTAACCCATTCAAGAGTGGTGCTGCTGACAGACCGTACAGAGCTGGACAAGCAGATTGGCGATAATTTTGAAAATATGGGTGAGCAGGTAGCCCGTACCCGCTCAGGAATGGAATTAATGCAATTCCTGACACAGCCCAAGCCTCGTTTGATAGCCTCACTCATTCATAAGTTTGGGAATAAAGGAGAAACCGATTACAAGACTTTTATTGCAGAAATAAAGAATAATCCCGTTCCTGTTCAGGGCAAGTTATTTGTGTTTATAGACGAGTGCCACCGCACACAAAGCGGTAAGCTCAACGAAACAATGAAAGCCGTATTGAAGGATGCTATATTCATTGGGTTTACAGGCACACCTTTATTGAAAAAAGACAAGCAAACCACAATGGATGTGTTCGGCAGATATATCCATACCTATAAATTTAATGAAGCGGTAGAAGATGGCGTTGTAAAAGATCTGGTCTATGAAGGCAGAGATATAGAGCAGCGTTTGTCTTCCCAGGATAAGGTAGATGCCTGGTTTGAAGCTAAAACAAAAGGATTGAATGATTTTCAGAAATCGGAGCTGAAGAAACGATGGGGAACGATGCAGCATGTATTAAGTTCCCGTTCCAGAATGGAAAAAATAGTATCTGATATCCTTTTTGACTTTAGTGTACAACCTCGTTTGGTTTCTGAAAGAGGTAATGCTATTTTGGTAGCCTCCAGTATTTATGAAGCTTGTAAGTATTTTGAATTGTTTCAAAATACACCGTTTAAAAATCAATGTGCGATTATTACCTCTTATAATCCGCTTACCAAAGATATAACCACGGAAGATACGGGAGAATATTCGGAGACCGATAAGGAATACGTATACAGGATATACGATAACCTTTTACAGAGTGTAGTCGCAACAGCCGGGAAAACCAAAACAGAAACATACGAGGATAGCAACAAAGATCTGTTCATCAAACAGCCGGCAAGAATGAAGCTCCTTATTGTGGTTTCCAAGCTGCTGACAGGTTTTGATGCCCCGCCTTGTTCTTACATCTATATTGATAAGAAGATGCAGGACCATACCCTTTTCCAGGCTATATGCAGAACCAACAGGCTGGACACCGATGATAAAGACTTTGGCTATATCGTGGATTATATGGAGCTGTTTGGAAAGGTAACGGATGCTATTGATGTTTATACTTCTGAACTGGATGTAGAACATTTCTCTAAAGAAGAAGTAGAAGTACAGTTAAAAGACCGCTTGCAGATGGCGAGGGAACGTCTTGATCATTCCTTGGAGGAATTAGAAGCGATTTGTGAGCCAGTAGCACTTCCTAAAACTGATTTAGAATATATTCATTATTTCTGTGGAAATACGGAAATACCTTCTGATCTGAAAGCCAATGAGTATAAAAGGGTTGCATTGTACAAAGCAATCGTAGCTTATATCAGGGCTTATGCAACTATCAAAGCGGAGATGGAGCTTGCCGGCTATACTGCAAGTGAAATTATACACTTTGATGAAAGGTTGGAATTTTATCTAAAACTGAGAGAAACGATACGGATAGCCAGTGGAGAAACTCTGGATTTGAAAGCCTATGAAGCGGATATGAGACACCTGATTGACAACTACATTCAGGCAGACGAATCTGTGACCATTAGTCCGTTTGAAGGTATCTCATTATTAGAACTGATGGAATCGGATATTTTCAGTGCGATCGAGAAACTACCTGAAGGCATTCGCAGCAACCCTGAAGCTATTGCCGAAGTAATCGAAAATAACATTAGCTCGAAAATAGTAGAGAAACATCTACTAGACCCGAAGTATTTTGAAAAAATGTCTCGATTACTTTCTGAATTAATCGAACAAAGGAAAAAAGCTGCTAGGGAGTATAAGGAGCACTTAAGAAAGATTGCAATGGAAGCGTATTTAAAGAAAGCTGCTGATCTTATTAAGCAAGTTGCTAAAGGAAAAGATGACGATGCGCCTGTTTCAATGAAGACTATTGGAATGAGGGCAATATACAATTCTTTGGATAAGGATGAAGAATTGACTATTGCTTGTGAAGCAGCCATTCAATACGCAAAGAAAGACGGGTTCAGGGATAACATTCAGAAGCAAAACGAAATAAAAGAAGCTATTTACAATGTGGTGAAAGATGAAGTAAAAACACTGGATATATATCAGATTGTAGAAAGCAATAAGCAGGATTACTAAATGCCGGAGGTATTCAATTTTGATGATATAGAAGTAGAGTTGACATTCAAGCCTATTAAGAATGTGCATTTAAGGGTACATCCACCTTTAGGCAGAGTCACTTTATCAGCACCTCAAGGTATGGACAAAGAACATCTCCGTGTTTATGTCTCTACAAAACTCGGCTGGATAAGAAGAGAGCGAAAGAAAATAATTACCCAGGAACGAGAGCCGGAGTATCTTTATATCACAAGGGAAAGTCATTATTTGTTTGGCAAACGATACCTGTTGGAGATAACAGAATCAAACAGCAAATCACAGGTTGTCTTACATCATAGTAAGATTGAATTGATTGTACCTGAAAATAGTTCACAGGGTCTCAAAAAGCAAAAACTATATCAGTGGTACAGGAGGCAGCTCCGTATAGTGCTTAAAGAAATGATAGCGCATTATTCAAAGGTAATAGGTGTAAACCCAGAGAATTTTGGCATAAGAAAGGTCAAAACGAAATGGGGAAGTTGTAATGATACTGCAAAATCTATCTGGTTCAATATTGAGCTAGCCAAGAAACCTAAAGAATGTATTGAGTATATTGTAGTTCACGAACTAATACATCTCAAAGAACGAAAGCACAACAAGAACTTTGTTATGCTGATGAATAAACATCTTCCTAATTGGCAATTAAGGAAGAAGTTGTTGAATGAATTGCCAGTGTAGAAAGAAATAAAGGTGACTTTTACGTTCTTATTCCGGAAATGAGATAAAGGAATACAATGGAGGCATCTTAGAAAATAATTCTTATAGTATGATTTTGAGTTGCAAAATCCTGGTACTAATCTGTAATAGCCACAACTTGATCTGACAGTTGGATGTTTTTACAAATTGTCAGATTTCCTATTCGAATATAGTAATGTTTCTTCAACATCTAAAGATGTAACTTTTTGCTTATTCACTCTCGTTGTCCTAGCCCCCTAATGAACTGGACTAAATTTGTGCAATAATTTAGTAGAGTTAACTTAGTAAATGAAATGGGAAAAACAAGAAGACATTTTAGTGTAGAACAGAAGATGCAGATCCTTCGGGAAGCGGAATCGGAAGGCATGTTAAACACCTGTCGTCGTCATGATCTGTCGCAGGCTCTTTTTTACCGCTGGAAGCATCAGTTCGAAAGTAAAGGCAAAGATGGTCTGATTCCTCAATACA